>Ga0265295_1008578_pt1 | contig 11290 bp, 10 predicted proteins | sample Munlansysbiofilm_FD_192503 | JGI IMG/M metagenome (GOLD analysis project Ga0265295, IMG submission 192503) | Leachate microbial communities from a municipal landfill in Southern Ontario, Canada - Methane capture system biofilm | ecosystem: Engineered > Solid waste > Landfill > Unclassified ... | reverse complement strand
CGAGCTCGCTCCCGGTGTCTACACCGTGACCGAGACGCTGCAGACCGGGTGGACCAACACCACCGACCTTGCACAGGACGTCACGGTCGTCGATGACCAGACGGCCGAGCTGTGGTTCGGCAACGTCATGATCCCTGAGGATGATCCTGCAGGCGACATCAAGGTCTACAAGTTCAATGACCTCAACGAGAACGGGGAGTACGACGACGATGAGCCGATGCTCGAGGACTGGGAGTTCACACTCACGCAGTCCACGTCCGTACCGGCGATTCCTCAGCTCTCTGCGATCGCGATCATCGACAGTGGCTTCACCGATGCAGGCGGTGAGCTTTCCTTCACCGAGCTCGCTCCCGGTGTCTACACCGTGACCGAGACGCTGCAGACCGGGTGGACCAACACCACCGACCTTGCACAGGACGTCACGGTCGTCGATGACCAGACGGCCGAGCTGTGGTTCGGCAACGTCGAGGAGTTCCTCCCGTACACCGATGGGAGAGTCCTGGTCCATAAGTTCAACGACCTCAACGAGAACGGCCTCTACGAGGAGAATGAGCCGATGCTCGAGGACTGGGAGTTCACACTCACACAGTCCATGCCGGTATTCATCGAGCCTTCGGCGATCTCGTTGGTCGACAGTGGTCTCACCAACGCCGCTGGCGAGCTCTTGTTCGATGAGTTGCCGGTCGGTGAGTACACCGTGACCGAGACGATGCAGGAGGGCTGGATCAACACCACGCCGCTCTCACAGAGCGTGACCGTTGTCGAGGAAGAGACCACACACGTGTGGTTCGGCAATGTCGAGGATCCGTTCATGCCCTTCACAGAGCTGGATCTTGCGATCACCAAGTCGGTCGATAAGACGACAGCGGCTCCGGGTGAGCTTCTGACCTATACGTTGACCTACTGGAACACGAGCGATGTCGTTGCCTATGACTTCACTATCACCGATGACTTCGACCAGCGGTATGTGAATGTCGTCGGAGTCGGAGGCGGCACTGTTGCTGATGGCAAGATCGTATGGAATCTTGCTGGTCCACTCACCAAGGCGGACGGCAAGCAGACCATCACTTATACGACTCGTGTCATCGACACCATGGCGATCGGTACGACCAATATCGACAACATCGTTATGATCAGTCACCCCGAGGATAGTGATCCATCGAACAACACCGACGACGCCCGTACAGTCGTCCGGGTTGCTGGAGATCCGTTCCTGCCCTTCACCGGTAGCGAGTATCTGCTGCTGGTAGGGCTTGCAGCTGTGGCTGCAACGGCGGGCACGCTGGTGCGTGTTCGTAGCAAGTCTGCAGCGTGACGTGCGATACCGGCACATGATGTGACGGTATCCAGGGGTACGTCGGTTGCAAAAGGATGCGCCCCGCATATGCGGGGCGCATCGTCCTGTAGAGGACTGGATATGTTGAGACCCCGAGGAGGGAGTCGGGGTCTCAACCGGTCATCGATGCTCAGGGTCTCTAGCGCGGTGGGATGTTCTCGCCCCAGTCGATCACGCCGTTGTCGCGCCAGTCGATCACGTGCCAGACCTCATGGCCGAGGATGCTCTCGAGACTCGCCGTATGCGTCGGGCTGATGACGATGCGGCCGGACTTGTAGTAGCAGATCGCCTGGTATCCCTTGGCATCGCCGAACGAGAGTGTCGTACCGGAGAGTATGGGGTACCGGGCGATGTAGCCTGCGAGTATGGACTGTGCCCTGGTGGTTTCGTTGGTCGGTGCTGCAGCTGGGCTGTCCGTGGTAGTCGAGGTCGAAGCGGTGGTGTTCGTGGTCGTGGTCGTGGTGCGCCGGATCGTGGAGACTGCCGGGGCGCTGGGCCTGCGGACGGTGGTCGTGGTGCGGGTGGCCGTATGTATCGTGCTGGCGAGTGAAGCATCGGTGCTAGCGAGCACCGATGCGGCCTTTGACTCCGCAGTGAGTCTGTTGCGGAAGGTACCGGTGAGCTGAGCCGCATCAGCGGGCTGAACCGGCGCGAAGCCTGCGGTGAGGGTGAGTGCTACAGCAGCGGCGATGCTTGCTGCCGCGCGCCGCGTGCCTGGAGTCGTGATAGTCATTTCGAATCGCCCCTTGGTGAGTCCGCGCGCACATCGGCCCGACTCCCTCTAGAGGCTGTGAGGTGTCGGGCCGAGAACGTGGCTCGTACCTTCGGTAGTCCGGCGGTCGTGGGAAGCGAGGCTTCCTGTAGACCCGTGACTTTGCGAAGCCAGCCTTTCGGCTGACCGTGCCTTTTTCGGGAGCGATCCGATATTCGCTTTTCAATCGTGCCTTACACTGTACGTATCGGCACCAAGTCCGATGTTCTTGATACCGTTTGTGCAATCCATCACAGGTATTCTGTGAGATGCGTCACTCATTCTACGGGCAGGTGGTGAGGCGCGTGGATCGGCGACAACGATGGCTTCGCGCTGTGAGCAACCTGTTGTTCGGACTGGCGCTTGGCCTGATCTCGTACTATGGACTGACGACTCTGATGGGCACCCTCGCACAGAGCGCGCTCAGGGACGACGCTGGCCCGGTCGAGACCTACAGGAGTGACGTGCCAGACGAACTCATCGAGGTCTCGGACTCTGCATTCGACTTCACCGATTGGAGCGACCAGGACGAGGCGTACTGGCGCGGTCTCGAGCCCGGCGCGGTCTTCGCCCGTATCGTGATTCCGTCGATCGGGGTCGATGCACTCGTGGTGAATGGTGTATCCACTGCCGACCTGCGGCATGGACCGGGGTGGATCGACTGGACGGACCTTCCCGGGCCGACCGGGACATGTGGCATCTCCGGTCATCGGACCACCTACGGTGCACCCTTCGCGCGAATCGGTGAACTCGAGATGGGTGATACCATCGATGTGTACTCTCCCTACCGACGATACCGGTACACGGTGACCGACTCGCTGGTGGTCTTGCCACATCAGACAGAGGTTGTGGAGTCTACGGAACATTCGTCGCTAACGCTTACCGCATGCCACCCGCCCTACAGCGCACGGTATCGTCTTGCAGTGCAGGCGGACCTCGTAGAGGTGCAGCGGATAGTGGAACCTGACACGTAAGGAGACGTCATGAGGGTCGTAGTGACCGGTGGGGCGGGCTTCATCGGGGGCAACCTCGTGCATGCGCTGCTCGGAGGTGGCTGGAAGATCACGGTGATCGATGACCTCTCGACCGGGTCGATGGATAACGTCCACCCTGCCGCCGGGCTCCGGCGGTTGGATGTGCGTGACCCCCGGACTGCAGATGCCATCGTCGCGGCAGCGCCGGAGGTCGTGGTGCATCTTGCTGCTCAGGTGAGCGTTGCTGCATCGATCGAGGATCCGGACTTCGACCGCGAGGTCAACGTCGAGGGTACACGGATGGTGGCGGAGGCTGCTGTGGCCGCCGGAGCGCGTCGTGTGCTTTTCGCGTCCTCTGCCGCCGTCTACGGCGAGCCACAGGAGCTGCCGCTGACTGAGGCGTCTCCGGTGGCTCCGGTGGTGCCATACGGCGTGTCGAAGCTCGAGGCGGAAGCGGTTCTCGATGAGGTGCTTCGTCCCGCAGGAGTCGACTTCGCTTCGCTGCGTTTTGCCAACGTGTATGGGCCGCGCCAGCGCGCGGATGGTGAAGGCGGTGTCGTCGCCGAGTTTGCGTCACGGATGACCCGCGGCGTCAGTCCGGTGATCTTCGGCTCGGGCGACCAGACGCGTGACTTCATCTACGTGGCGGACATCGTCGGCGCCATCGCTGCGGCGGCACAGCACGAGGGCGTGCTTGCCGGATCGGGACTCTCGGGTTGCGCCTACAACATCTCCACCGGCGTCGCGACTTCGGTGAACATGCTTGCCGAGGGTCTTCGAGTCGGCCTTCGCTATCCGGGTACGCTCGAGCGAGCTGCAGGGCGCGAGGGTGATGTGGAAGCAAGCCTGTTGTCGCCCGAGAAGGCTGCTTCGATCTTTGGCTGGAGGGCTGCCGTCGATCTTCGCGATGGCCTGGAGGCCACCGGCGCCTGGTTTGCTCGGCAGCGATGAGTCGCGAGCACGATATCAGTGCCGGGAGTGCGCGGATCGATCGAGTGTTCCGCGAGAAGGCGCGGGCGGAGATCGCCGCTGCCGAGCAGGTCTGTAAGGGGTCACCTGTTGTCCGTGCATACGGCGATGAGCTTGCAGAAGTGCTTCTGGTGAAAGGCGAGCCGGGACCCGGTGACCTTGCTGGTGGACGCGCGCTCGCTGGTCTTGATGGTGTGGCGGCGGGCAAAGCGCTCGATGCACTGGGGCTCCCCGCCGAGCGTTTCGGGTTCTGCACACGCGTTTTGGGAGTAGGCGCGGATGAGGGTGCGCTGCGCATACGCATGCTAGTGGAGGCAGTGGACCCCGCTGTCGTGATCGCGCTCGATCCGTGCGCGGCGCACGATCTGGCAGAGGCCCTGGGGATCGATCCACTTGTGGCGGGAGTCGTTCGGGCGTGGCGAGGGCGCAGGCTGCTGGCAGTGGACGATCTCGAGGAGTCGCTTGCCGATGAGGGTCTTAAGCGGCAAGTCTGGCGTCAGCTCAAGGCCCTAGCGACTGCGGATCCCTCTCAAACGTGAACGAGCGCCCACAGGCGCCCGTTGCTCACGTACGCTGTACTACAGGTTAGTCTTCTTCGATCTCCGTGATCGCGCCCATCGGGCACTCTTCCATGCATGTGCCACATGCGGTGCAGTCATCCTCGTTCACGGGCTGGGCCACGTCGTCAATGAGCTCGAGGACACTCTCGGGGCACGAATCGACGCAGATGCCGCAGCCGGAGCACTCGTCCACGTTGATGATCGGTCGGGGCATAGCTGCTCTCCTTCGGTTCGAGCGCCGCGCTGTGGCGGCAGCCGATATATTGCCGCCGGATAATACCGAAGCCCCCGCGTATATGTAAAGGATGTAGGTACGTGCATATCAGTTCTCATGTTCAGTGGCAGATAACTTGACAATGGGACGCTTAGATTTCATAGTGTGATAGCGGGACGTTGCTCGAACCGGGTTGTCTGGAGTTCAGTACGGGCTTTCAGCGCAGAGGCGAGCGATGGATCGCTACATTTCGTGAACAAGCCGCTCCGGTACGACCGGGGAGGATCCGAAAGGAGCACTATCCATGGGTAAGATCATCGGTATCGACCTTGGTACCACCAACTCTGCAGTTGCGGTTCTCGAGGGTGGCGAGCCTACGATCATCGTGAACGCCGAGGGTGACCGGACCACGCCGTCGGTCGTCGCGTTCCGCAAGGACAGCGAGCGTATCGTCGGTAAGGCAGCCAAGAACCAGGCTGTCACCAACCCTGAGAACACCATCACATCGATCAAGCGTTTCATCGGTCGCAAATTCGAGGAGACCACCTCCGAGCGCGGGACCATCGCCTACAACGCCGAGAAGGGCAAGGACGGCCGTACGGTCGTCGATATCGACGGTAAGCACTACACGCCTGAGGAGATCTCGGCGATGGTGCTCCAGAAGCTGAAGGCCGACGCTGAGGCATATCTCGGCCAGCCGGTCACCGAGGCGGTCATCACCGTCCCGGCATACTTCAACGATATGCAGCGCCAGGCCACGAAAGACGCGGGTAAGATCGCGGGTCTCGATGTCAAGCGCATCATCAACGAGCCGACGGCTGCCGCGCTCGCCTACGGCCTCGACAAGGGTAACCAGGACCAGACGATCCTCGTCTTCGACCTCGGCGGTGGTACGTTCGATGTCTCCGTGCTCGAGATCGGTGACGGTGTCTTCGAAGTGAAGTCCACGTCCGGAGACAACCATCTCGGTGGTGACGACTGGGACCAGCGGATCATCGACTGGCTCGCCGAGAAGTTCAAGGCGGATCACGGTATCGATCTGCGCACCGACAAGATGGCGCTTCAGCGCCTGCGCGCCGAGGGTGAGAAAGCCAAGATGGAGCTCTCCGCGACGCAGACCGCACAGATCAACCTGCCGTTCATCACCGCTGACGCCAGTGGTCCGAAGCATCTGGACTACACGCTGACGCGTGCCGAGTTCCAGAAGATCACGAGCGATCTACTGGAGCGGTGTCGTAAGCCGGTCCAGGTCGCACTCAAGGATGCTGGCATCAAGGCCGGGGATCTCGATCACGCGATCCTGGTGGGCGGCTCGACCCGTATGCCCGCAGTGCAGGCGCTCGTGAAGGACATCACGGGCAAGGATCCGCACAAGGGGGTCAACCCTGATGAGGTCGTCGCGGTGGGCGCGGCCATCCAGGGCGGTGTGCTCGGCGGCGACGTCAAGGACATCCTGCTGCTGGACGTGACTCCGCTCGCTCTCGGTGTGGAGACCCTCGGCGGTGTCATGACCAAGCTCATCGAGCGCAACACCACGATCCCGACTCGCAAGAGCGAGACCTTCACTACGGCCGCTGATGGCCAGACGTCGGTGGAGATCCACGTCCTTCAGGGCGAGCGCGAGATGGCCGCGTACAACAAGACGCTCGGCAAGTTCCACCTCATGAACATCCCTCAGGCTCCTCGCGGTGTGCCGCAGATCGAGGTTGCGTTCGATATCGACGCCAACGGCATCGTGAACGTCTCGGCCAAGGATCTTGGTACCGGCCAGGAGCAGAAGATCACCATCACCGGTACGACGGCACTCTCCGATGAGGAAGTCGAGCGTATGGTGAACGACGCCGAGAGCCATGCTGATGAGGATCTCAAGCGCAAGGAAGAGGCAGAGGTGCGCAACACCGCCGACAGTCTTGTATACAGCACCGAGAAGACGCTCGGCGACCTGGGTGACAAAGTGCCCGAGGACACGAAGAGTGACATCGAGGCAGCGATCGCCGAGGCTAAGAAGGCTATCGAGGGCGAGGATGTGGAAGCGATCAAGACCGCGACCACCACGCTCCAGGAGAAGAGCTACAAGCTGGCAGAGATCGTGTATCAGCAAGTTCAGGACGAGCAGGCTCCCGAAGGTGAAGCTGCCCCTGAGGCTGACGAGGAAGTCGCTGACTACGAAGTCGTCGAGGGTGACGAGTAGCTATGGGATCAAAGACTCACAAGGACGCGACCGGGGATAACAGCCCCGGTCGCGGGCCTCGCGAAGATCGTTCTACGGATGCGACCTCACCGATCGCTCCGGTCACACCCGGCGCGGTCGATCCCGAGCTGGAGCAGGATCTGGGTGCGGGGTTCGAGTTCCGCGGCGATCAGCTCGAGGATGAGCTCGAGGTCGCGCGGAAAGAGGCCGGACGTCATCTGGAGACCGCACAGCGGCTGCAGGCGGAGTTCGACAACTTCCGTAAGCGTGTGACTCGTGAGCAGGAAGACGCGCTCAAGCGGGCCGGGCAGCGCATTATCACCGAGGTTCTGCCCGCTCTGGACAACCTCGAACGTGCGCTTGCGCATGCCGAGGAAAGCGGAGAAACGACGGAGTTCGTGACCGGCGTGCAGATGGTACGCCAGCAGATCCTCGACGTGTTCGGGAAGGAAGGCGTCGAGCGCATAGATCCTGTGGGCGAAGCGTTCGATCCCAACGAGCACCAGGCCGTAGGCCAGGTGAAGCGTGAAGATGTGCCCGAGGGCACGTGCGTGGAGATGTACCAGTGTGGCTATCGCATGCACGGCCGTGTGCTCAGACCGGCTGCGGTCGTGGTAAGTGCCGGAGGTCCGGAGTCCTAAGGAGCCACCGATGGCCGATAGGGACTACTACGACATACTCGGCGTCTCCAAGACGGCGACTGCCGATGAGATAAAAAAAGCGTTCCGCAAGCAGGCGCGCAAGCACCATCCCGATGCTGGTGGCTCCGAGGACAAGTTCAAGGAGATCAACCAGGCATACGAGGTGCTCTCCGATGACGAGAAGCGGAAGCAGTACGACACCTATGGCCGATATTTCGGGGGCGCTACGCCGCCCGGAGGTGCTGGCGGACCCGGTGCAGGATGGTCGGGTGGCGGGTTTCCCGGTGGCGCAGGCGGTTACTCGAACGTCGAAGTGGGTGACCTCGGTGATCTCTTCGGCAACCTCTTCGGAGGTGGCGGTGGCGGTGGGTCCCGGCGCGGCGCTCATCGCGGTGCCGATCTGCAGTACGACCTCACGCTGACGTTCGATGAGGCGCTTGGTGGTACGTCGACCAAGGTGGATGTGAAGCGCACCGAGTCGTGTGCCACCTGTTCGGGTACGGGTGCCAAACCTGGCACGAGCCCGACGACATGTCCTACCTGCTCGGGTAGCGGCCAGGTGGCCCAGGGCCAGGGTGTGTTCGGTTTCTCGCGCCCCTGCCAGCGTTGTGGCGGTACGGGTAGGGTCATCGAGCACCCGTGCACGACCTGTAAGGGTAAGGGTAAGGTCCTGCGGGTGAAACCGCTTACGGTGAACATCCCGCCGGGTGTGACCGACGGCGGAAAGCTCCGGTTCGCGGGCAAGGGCGAGCCGGGCGTCGGCGGTGCTCCAGCAGGAGATCTGTACGTGACGACACACATAAAGCCGCATACGTTCTTCACGCGAGACGGTGCGGATGTGGTACTCGAGCTACCAGTGACGATCACTGAGGCAGCGCTGGGTACCGAAGTGCAGGTGCCGACCCCTGATGGCGGGAAGGTGAAGATCAAGGTCGCTGCCGGGACTGCAGACGGCAAAGTGCTTCGCGTACCCGGGAAGGGTGCGCCTAAGCTCAAGGGGCGCGGCTCAGGAGATCTCAAGGTCCGTGTGAAGATCGTGGTACCGCAGAAGCTGACCGGCGCGCAAAAGGACCTGCTGCGGAAGTTCGAGTCGTTGCGCGCTGACGACGTGCGTTCGCACATCGTATAGCAAAGGAGGCGTGGCTATGGTGAAGCGACATCAGGGGAGTAGCAAAGACCGCCCTGTGTACATGATCAGCGTGGCCGCCGAGCTTGCCGGTGTGCACCCACAGACGCTGCGTATCTACGAGCGCAAGCGGCTTGTAGAGCCGAGCAGGTCGCCGGGCGGTACGCGCATGTACTCCGACGCCGACATCGAGCGGCTGCAGCTGATCCAACGCCTTACACAGGATGAGGGCGTGAACCTCGCAGGTGTGATGCGGATCATCGAGCTGGAGATAGAGAAGGAGAAGCTCGAGGCACAGCTTGCCGAGGCTCGGATGGCCGCGTCCAACGCTGAGCGCTCGTTGGTGGATGAGATCAACGAGTTCCGGAAGTCGATGCGAGCCGACATCGTACATGTGCCGCACGGCGGCATCGTACGAAGGGAGCCCTGATGGATACTCCAGAAAAGGCACAAGGGGACCGGCGCAGTCCGGTCGTGAAGTGGCTCGAAGGCGTGCGCTCGGGAGAGATCATCGGCGGTCCGGGCTGACAGGCGGTCGCCTGGGTGTGGTCACGCCTTTTCAAGAAGCGAACAACACCGGCTTGATCGGTTCGGCGGTAGCCCGTGTGGCTACGCGTTCCGTGGGCCGGGTAGATGACAGGCTCACGGTCGTTTTATGAGGCCGGCAAGGTCCATAGGAGTTGAGTGCCATGGCAGTACGCTTGGATAAGTTGACAGTGAAAGCACAGGAAGCGCTGCAGGCCGCACAGGGTATCGCCGATGATGCTTCTTCGCAGGTGATCGAGCCCGAGCACCTTTTGAAGGCGCTGCTCGACGCCGCTGAGGGCATCGCATTCGAGATCGTACGCAAAGTGGGCGCTGATCCTGCGTTTGTCGAGGCGGAAGTCACGTCGGCCATCGCCTCGATGCCCAAGGTGACCGGTGGTGGCGTGCAGGGTCCGGCGGGCGTGGGTCCGCGAATAAACACGGTGCTAGGCGACGCTTTCAAGCATGCCGAGAAGCTTAAGGATGCGTACGTCTCCACAGAGCACCTGCTTGTGGCGGTCGCCGATGACAAGGGCGAGGCAGGGCGCATCCTGGAGCGCGCGGGCGTGAGCGCCAGGCGGTTACTCGAGGCGCTCGAGGAGCTGCGGGCCGGCGCGCGCGTGACCGACCAGAACCCTGAAGCGCAGTTCCAGGCACTCGAGCGGTTCAGTCGCAACCTCACACAGGCTGCACGCGACGGCAAGCTCGATCCGGTCATCGGTCGTGTCGAAGAAATCCGCCGCGTGATCCAGGTTCTTTCGCGCCGCACGAAGAACAACCCCGTGCTCATCGGTGAGCCCGGCACTGGCAAGACTGCGATCGTCGAGGGTCTTGCGCAGCGCATCGTCGCCGGAGACGTGCCCTCGACGCTCCGCGACAAAGACGTGGTGTCGCTCGATCTCGGCGCGATGGTGGCAGGTGCGAAGTACCGTGGCGAGTTCGAGGATCGCCTGAAGGCCGTGCTCCGTGAGATCGAACAGGCCGAGGGGCGCCTCATCCTCTTCATCGACGAGCTCCACACGATCGTAGGCGCTGGAGCTGCCGAGGGTTCGATGGACGCGTCCAACATGCTCAAGCCCGCGCTCGCACGTGGCGAGTTGCACGCTATCGGCGCCACCACGCTAGACGAGTATCGCGAGCACATCGAGAAGGACGCTGCGCTCGAGCGGCGGTTCCAGCCGGTGTTCGTCGGCGAGCCCACCATAGAAGACACGATCGCCATCCTTCGCGGCCTCAAGGAGCGCTACGAGGTGCATCACGGCGTACGTATCGCTGACGGCGCTATCGTGGCGGCCGCCACGCTCTCGGACCGCTACATCGCGGATCGCTTCCTGCCTGATAAGGCCATCGATCTCATCGATGAGGCCGCATCGCGGCTGCGCATCGAGATCGACTCGATGCCCGAGGAGGTGGACAGTCTCGATCGGCAGCTCCGTCAGCTCCAGATCGAAGAGCAGGCGCTCCAGAAGGAGACGGACGAGGCGAGCAAGGAGCGCCTCGACACGCTACGCGGTGAGATGGCCGAGGTGACCGAGGAGATGTCCGGGCTCAAGGCCCGGTGGGAGAGCGAGAAAGCTGTCATCACCAGTGTGCAGGGCCTGAAAGCCGAGCTCGACGTGGCACGTGCCGACGGCGAGCGTGCTGAGCGCGAGGGCGACCTACAGCGCGCTGCCGAACTCCGATACGGACGCATCCCTCAACTAGAGGCGCAGCTTGCAGAGGCGGACACCAGGCTCAAGGAACTGCAGGCCGGTGCCGGCATGCTCCGCGAGGAGGTCACCGAGGCGGAGATCGCCGAGGTCGTCGGTACGTGGACCGGCATCCCGGTCGTCCGGCTCATGCAGGGAGAGATGGCAAAGCTTGCGACACTCGAGGAGCACCTTCACGAGCGCGTTGTCGGCCAGGACGAGGCCGTTTCGGCGGTGGCCGGCGCCATACGGCGTTCTCGTGCGGGCCTCTCGGATCCCGACCGACCCATCGGCAGCTTTTTGTTCCTCGGCCCG
>Ga0265295_1008577_pt1 | contig 11294 bp, 11 predicted proteins | sample Munlansysbiofilm_FD_192503 | JGI IMG/M metagenome (GOLD analysis project Ga0265295, IMG submission 192503) | Leachate microbial communities from a municipal landfill in Southern Ontario, Canada - Methane capture system biofilm | ecosystem: Engineered > Solid waste > Landfill > Unclassified ... | reverse complement strand
CTCTTTGTCTTCCATGCCGCAGATGAACAAGCCAAGCTTCTTCTTGAGCAGCTGGTCCTTGTGCTCCAAGGAGAAACTGCGGATCTTGCCATCGAGCCGTCCGGCATGAATGGCACCGCCGAGTACGACCGTATCATACGGATCCATATCGATGGTCTTCTGCTCCTTGAGATCGAGCATCATCACCTCTCCCGCCAGCTGCGAGGAGAGCATTTCCACACACGTTCTCGTTGTCCCGTGTTGGGTGGCATAGATAATGAGAGTTTTCACCGTACAGTCCTCCTTTGTCTTGCAGACAAAGACAGTATGAAGGCAAAGGAGGAAAAACGATAGCGTTCCTACCGCATTTTCTTGACGATAGTTTCCGCTGCCTTGATCAAGGGATAGCCTGCAGGAGAACCGGTAAGCAGGGGCTGGGTGCCGATCTGCATGGTCAGCAGCTGCTTGACCGTAACTCGGTTCTGGATCAAAAAGCCTATTGCATTGGTCAGCTCTCCTGTGCTTGCCCCTCCATAGACCTCTGCTCCCAGGATCATGCCGCAATCGCTGGCGACGATGAGCTTGACCATCTGCTTGTGCGAATGCTCGAGGTTGCCCGGATGGGTATCCATTCCGGTAAAGCTACCGCAGACAACCGCAAAATTCTCTGCAATAGCCCGTGTTTCAGTGATACCGGCAGTTCCGAAGGCATGCTCACCGATGGCCGTCGCATAGATGGCGATGGTTCCGGTGAATGGCTTGCAGGGACTGAGAGAGTAGAGGTTCATTCCTGCTGTTCGTGCTTCAGCGCATGCTGTTGAGGCAAGCATGGTGCGGTCAAGCTTCCTGGTAATGAAATCCCGTTTCTCTGCACAGTCGCCTACTGCAATGATATCGCTGGTACACGGCAGTACCCTCATGTACTCACAGGTCTTGATGAACCCAAACTCATTGAGCTCAATTCCCGCTTTCTTTGCCAAGGAGGTATTCGGAGCATATCCCATGGAGAGGATGACTGCCTCAGAGGGGATTTCCTCTCCACTGCTGAGTACGACAGAGTTGACCTTTCCGTCCTTCCCCTTGATTTCCGCTACTCCCTTGCCGGTGATAACCTTCACCCCACGTTGGGAGAGATGCTCTTCAGCAAGCATGCCGAACTCTCCATCAAAAGCTTTGTTGAGAATGGTCTTCTCAATTTCCAGCAGGGTAACCTGATACCCTTTCTTGTTCAGCTCATCGGAAACCTCCACCCCGATGAACCCTGCCCCGATGACCATCACCTCTTTCAAAGGAGCAAGGCTTTGGAGCATCTGATCAAGGTATACCTTGTTCTTGGGAATCGTGAATACGTTCTTGAGATCACCACCCTTCAGCCATGCTGGTTTGGTGGGCACCGAACCGAGGGCAAGGATGAGTTTCCCATACTGATAGGTCTCCTTGCTCGCGAAGACACACTGATGATCCTTGACTTTGATTTCGGTCAATTCATCGACGACAATCTCCACACCAACACTTGTCAGCAACTTATCAGGCAGAATATCCTTGCTGCTGTCACTGAGGGTCCCGAAAATATAGGGGATACCACAGGGAATGAGCACTTCCTGCTCTTTGCGTACCAGCACCACTTCCTTTTCAGGATAGGTGGTTTTTGTCGTGATGGCAGCCTGCAAACCAGAGGCTCCTCCTCCAATGACCAATACATCAATCATTCTCATGGCACTTCTCCTTTTCTGTATATCAGTATGGGGTCGAAGTGACGGTTTCTCAAGCGATTTTCTGTCTTTTGATATTGTTTTTTCTTTATATTATATATAATTACATATCTTCTACAATCATACAAAACATCTAATCATATCTTGACATAATGGCTTTACACAGAGAAAGAGGGCCTTTCGGCCCCCTCACTCTCACGCACATCCTCTTACCAGTTGCGGTTCGGCCTCTGGCTGTTTGACCTGCCATATCCGCCCCTGTTTGCCTGGTTCAAAGCCTGGCGCTGTTCTGCCTCAGCCCTGCGCTGAGCGATCAACTCCTGCAGTTCTTCAGGAACTTCTGCCAAGGTACCATCTTCGAGGATGCAATCCTGAAGCATCTGTCTCTGTTGTACTGCCTGAGATTGCACCATCCTTCCCTGTACGGGAGCTGCTACTGCTCTGCCCTGCATCGGGGTTGCTGCGGCTCTACCCTGCCAGGGGGCTGCACTGAGGGCAGCGATACCAACGATAAGGACCACGGCTACGATAATGATTCGCTTCTTGTTCATCTTGACCTCCAGTCAATTTGGTTTGTTGTTTCTGACTGTATGGTCGCACCCCAGCATTGAGGTTGTTTCAACGCTAGGTAAAGATTAGGTAAAGCGAAGGGTAGATCGCTTTCTGCCTGGATGGTCCAATGATGAGCCTCCGATATCCTTTGTCAGCAGAGCTCATGAAACACATCATGTATAGGTTGTGTGATCCGAACCAAGCCAAAAGAGAGGGCCTTTCGGCCCCCTCACTCTCACGCGAAACCTTTTACCAGTTCCGGTTCGGTTTCTGGCTGCTTGACCTGCCATATCCGACCCTGTTTGCCTGATTCAGTGCATGGCGTTGCTCTGCCTCTGCCATGTGCTGAGCGATCAACTCCTGCAGTTCGGCAGGAACTTCTGCAAGCATCTCATCCTGAAGTACCCGAGCCTGCACCATCTGCTTCTGCCCTCCAGCCTGTGCATTCTGCATCACAGGCGCTGTTGCCATTCTACCCTGCATGGGAGCGGCTGCTACTCTTCCCTGGACTGGGGTTGCAACTCTCGCCTGAACGGGAGCAGACACTCTGGTTTGTGCAGGAGCTGCTGCGACTTTTCCCTGTCTGGGGGCTGCACTGAGTGCAGAAATACCAACGATAAGGACCACGGCTACGATAATGATTCGCTTCTTGTTCATCTTGACCTCCAGTCAATTTGGTTTGTTGTTTCTGACTGTATGGTCGCACCTCAGCATTGAGGTTGTTTCAACGCTGGATAAAGATTAGGTAAAGCCAATGGTAAACCGCGTAGTCTGGTCGCTTTCTGCCTGGATGGTCCAATGATGAGCCTCCACAATGGCTTTCACAATGGCCAGACCCAATCCGCTTCCCTGAGTGGAGCGTGAGTGTTCTGATCTGCTGAGTCGGTCGAAGACATGAGGAAGATATGCTTGGTCGATGTGTCCCATATTCTCAATGCAGAGCCATGTTGCATTACCCTGCTCATCAGTCTCGAACATGATGGAGATGATGCTGTCTGCCGTGCCATAGCGAATGGCATTGCTGATGAGATTGTCCAGAGCACGAGTAAGCAGCATACTGTCGGCAACCACATACGCTAAGGAAGCAGGGACAACCATTTGCATTCCTCGTTTTGCCGCCTCAGCTTCGAAGCGTGCCTGAACTTCCCCAAGCAGATCGGAAAGGCTGAAACGGCTGGCATCAACCTTGAAATCAGGGCTTTCCAACCGGGTAAGCAATGCAAGACTGCTGATCAGACTCTCCAACCTCCCCGTCTCACTGAGCAACAAACTCAGTCTCTTCTGGTCAGCGGTGAAGACGCCATCCGCTATCGCTTCGAGCTGTCCTTTCAGTACCGTCACGGGGGTCCTGAGGTCATGAGCGATATCAGCTGCCCACTGGGCACGGAGCGTTTCCTCTTTTGAAAGCGTATGCTGCAAAACCAGGGAAGCTTCGGCGATGGTCTCAAACTCAAGCACTTTTTGCTTGGCAAACGATACGTCCCGCTCTCCATTGGCGATGCGCTTGAGTGCTGAGGCAAGGTTTTCACTCTGCCGTTTCAAAGGATAGAGCACAAAGAATGCAAGGGCCACTGCGGCAAGGAATGCGATCAGAAAGGAGATGAGCAACACTTGCCACGCGGCGGAAAGCAAATACCCGTTGCCTTCCATTTCTGAGAACGAAGGAAGATGGGTGGAAAACCGGAAAGCAATACTGCCATCCGGTGCTAGGACTGTCTGCCAGAGTTCCGGTTCTGAAAGCCCCATCTGCAACCCTCTCGCCCGTCCCATTCCTCGTTCGGCTTTTCGGTAATTGTAGAGCACCCGCCCCTGCTCATCGGTGACGGTCAGGTAGGTAGGACTGAAGGGAAGCCCTTCAAACGCTTGTTGCAAGGTATCTTCGGTACGGGGTGAAGAGCTTTGCAGAACCTCTTCCAACCGAGTTGAGATATACCGATGGAGACTTGTCAGCTCCTGTTCATGCCAAGATTCCATCAATCCATCCAGACCAAAAGCAAGCAGTACTGCAAGCAAGATCATAAACAGGAGAAAACTGACGATTACCAGCAATAGATTGAGTTTGGTAAGGCTGAATCGCTTGGGCATATTACGACTTCTCCCGCTCACCGGAGAACGTATAGCCGAAGCCTCGTACCGTTTTGATCCACTCAGCCGTACCCAATTTTGAGCGCAGGTTTTTCATATGGGTGTTGATGGTACGATCCGAACCATCATGCACATATCCCAAACACTCTCCGAGCAGGCGTTGACGTGTGATGAGAGTTTTTGCATTCGAAGCGAGGAAGAAGAGCATTTTCCACTCCAAGGCGGTGAGCAAGACAGGCTGTGCATCGACACGTACCTCATGCTTGTGCTCATCGAGCAACAGGGTATGTTCGCCAAGCTTGAAGAGGGTTCCCTCATCCTCCGGTTCCTGGCTCTTCTGCACCCTTCTCAGAATGGCTTGGACACGCAACACCAACTCCCTGGGACTGAATGGCTTGACGATATAATCCTCACCGCCCAGTTCCAGGCCGGTAATCCTATCACTTTCTGCCTCACGGGCGGTAAGGAAGAGAAAGGGAATGGCCGGGTTGTGCTGACGGATCTGCTTGGCGAGCTCAAATCCGTTGCCGTCGGGAAGCATGATGTCCAAGATCACCAACTCCGGCTGCTTGTAGGAAAGGCTTTCCACTACATTCGCAACCTGCCCAAACTCCTCGACGGCATAGTCGGCGAGCTCCAAATAGGCCTTGATGGTCTCCCGTATCCCTTGGTTGTCTTCGACAAGATAAATCATAGTCTGATGGTAGTACCAAGACCACGCCAACTCAAGAGCAGCAGCTGAATCTTTACCTACTCTTCATATCAGACTGCTGTCCAACCGCCATCGACCAGAAGCAACGAACCGGTTACCATGTCAGCATGGTCGCTCGCCAGATAGAGCACTGCTGAGGCAACATCGTCGATGGTTGCCACCCTCCCCCTGGGAATGCTTGCCAGCACGTTGGAAAGGAACTCAGGGTCATCCAGCCGTTCGGCGGTTCCCGGGGTGCGAACAAAGGTCGGGCCTACGGCATTGACGGTTACCCCTTTTCCCGACCACTCCACTGCAAGGGTCTTGGTCAGCATGTTCACCCCACCCTTGGAAGCGCAGTACACAGCCTCATGGGGAATGGCAACGACACTTGCCTGGCTTGAGATGTTGACGATTCTCCCCTTTCCTCGCTTGAGCATCCGCTTGCCAGCTTCCTGACAACAGAAGAATGTACCTTTCAGGTTGAGATCCATCATCCAGTCCCAATCTTCCTCGGTGATCTCCTCAGCTGGGATGGGATTCCCCATACCGGCATTGTTGACCAACACATCAATGGGACCAAGCTGCTCCTCTATCTGGGCAAAACACTCCCGGATGGAGGAAACCCGCCTGAGATCGAGGCTGAAGACATGGGCCTCACCACCCTTTTCCTCAATCTCGGCTTTGGCGAGCTTCAGGGCATCAGTATCCCGCGCAGCAAGTACCACCCGGGCACCTTCCTCTGCCAAGATACCGGCAAGACCCCGTCCAATGCCTCGGCTTGCGCCGGTTACCACCACAAGCTTCCCTTCCAAATGCGAACCAAACTTTTGCATGGCAACTCCTTTCCTCTGTGATTCTACGCTACGGTCACTTGCATTACAGGTCAAGAGAAATACCGGCAGCTTTCTTTGCAGGTACCTTGTTGACAACCGGTACGATTCTTTGCATAGTCCTCCCTATGGGCAACGTGCGCATGCCCCATGAAGAGGTCATCCATGCAGACAGAAAAACAATCGATCTATCGTGGTGACAAGGCGGTGAAAACCTTCCTTGCCACGATTCTCTTTTCCGGGCTTGCCTACGGCTTCTATCGTGGCATTCAGGACAACTATCTTGCAGAGATCGTCAAGATCAGTGAGTTTGAAAGAGGAATCGTTGAGTTTTTCCGTGAGATACCGGGGCTGCTGTTGGTCTTCATCCTCGCCGCAATGTATCGTTTCAGTGAAACCAAAGTCTTCAAGATCGGAACGGCCATCATGCTCAGCGGTCTTTTAGGATTGCTCTTGCTCGGTTCAAGCAAGGTGGTGGTCATTCTCTTCATGGTCGTCTTCAGCACCGGCGAGCACATCGTCATGCCGATCAAAAGCTCCATGTCCCTTGGCTTTGCAAAAGAAGACAAAGGCGGGGCAAGCCTTGGGGTGACCTCCTCGATCAGCCACGGAGGAAACATTCTCGGATATTTTTTGGTCTCAGCCCTTTTCTTCGTGTTCGCCCGCATCGGCATCGCACGTGACTCCATCATAGGCTTCCGTACTGTTTTCATCATAGCCTCTGTGCTCATGCTGCTAGCCACCCTCATCGTGTTTGCCATGAAGGACCAGGGAAAGCCGGTCAAGCGGAGCAGGCTGTACATCAACAAGAAGTACCACAAGTTCTATATGCTCGAAGTTTTCTATGGTGCACGAAAACAGATTTTCCTCACCTTTGCACCGTATGTGCTCATCCTCTTCTATGGAGCCGACACCTCGGTGATAGCCTTGCTCTTGGCCATCTGTGCTGTCTTTGGCATGCTTCTCTCCCCTGCCATCGGCATGTTGGTTGACAAGCTCGGATACAAGACGATCATGGTTGCCGATACCCTTATCCTGGTGGTGGTCTGCATCATGTACGGCTTTGCTCACAGGATCTTCCCGATGCACATCGCATTCATCGTGGTTTGCGTGAACTTCGTCCTGGATTCCATCATCAGCTTGGCAAGCATGGCCACAAACGTCTATGTTCGCGATCTCTCCTCCAGCAGGGAGGAACTGACGGCCACCCTGACCACCGGTATCTCAGTCAACCACCTTATCAGTGTGCTCATCGCCCTGCTCGGTGGATACATCTGGAAGACACTGGGCATAGAGGTGCTCTTCTCCCTCTCGGCCATCCTGGGAGTGATCAACTCAATCTATGCAGCAACGATCAAGAAACCTACTGAAAGGATGATGTTCTGAGAATCTCAAATCCGAACGAGAGCAAGAAAGAAAGGCAATACAGGACATAGGAACGTGAGGCAAAGCCCATGTGCCGGCTCTTGTATTGCTCTTGCATGCCCAGCTTGAGCATCTGCCGATACGAACGGACATAGATCCAGAAGCTGGGCACGAGGAAAAGGATCAGGGCCAAGGGGTAGATGCCCACCAAGGCAAGCACCACACTGACCAGATAGGCAAGAGTGCCTTCCACTCCTACCAGAACCGGAGCATATCGCTTGCCCAAGAGAATGGACAGGGTCTTTCTGCCGTTCGCCTCATCCCCGATACGGTCACAGCCATTGTTGACGGAGAGTATCATGCCGATCAGCAGGAAGAACGGGATGGTTGCAAGCACAGCCTGAAGCGAAAGTGTCACACCAAGCACAAACAGGGTGATCAAGAAGAGAACCGACCCCAAAAAGCCGCCTGCAAACACCTCACCGAACGGAGTCCTGCTGATGGGAAACGGTCCTGCGGTATAGAAGAACCCTACCAGCATGCAGACCGAGCCAACGGCAATCAGGTACCAGCTGGTAAGATAGGCAAGAGCCAGTCCAAAAATTCCAGCAAGACCAAATAGCCCCACACTGACAAGCAAGGCGGAGAGAGGATTTACCTTCTCATGCACCAGCACCTTCTCTTTCTCCTTGGTATACTGCTCATTGTCCGTGCCACGGTAATAGTCGAAAAAGGTGTTGAAGCCTGTGGTTCCCATATCTACACAAAGAGTCGCCACTACCATGAGCAACAGCTCGACAAGCGGGAGCTTTCCTTGCAAGGAAAGTGCATAGAGTGTCGCCGAAGCTACCGTACCCATACTGATGAGCTTGGTGCGCATCTCCACGATATGGAGGAATTGTCTGTATGTCATGTCGGTATAGTAACTCGTATCCCCTTCTTGTTCCAGCATGTGTATGTTTGCGCTTGATTTTCACCTATTCTGTAAAGTATGCTTATCCTGCATATTGATACAATCTCTATGCATCTTTATACTCAAGGTTCTGGGATAGCCTACTAGATCCCTAAGAGAAGCCGCAGGACTTGCATCCTGCACGTATATACGTTTAGGAGAAATCTCATGAAAAAAAGACAACTCGTTCTTATTGCCCTGATTGCTTTGTTTCTCAGCACAGCCCTCTTTGCCTCAGGACAGACTGAAGCGGCCAAAACCGAAGGTCTGGACCGCAGCAAATATTTCATAACCGTTGCCACCGGCCCCACCAGTGGCTTGTACTACCCGATCGGGGGAGCCTTCTCTTCCGTATTCCAGAACAAACTCGGCTATAAGTCCTCCGCCCAGGCAACCGGTGCTTCTGCAGAAAACATCACCCTCATCAGGGAAAATCGCGCTGAGATGGCTATCGCCATGTCTGACGCAGTAGCACAGGCCTACCAGGGCTTTGGTGCATACGAAGGCAAGCCTGCAGCCACAGAGCTCAGAGCATTGCTTGGTCTCTATCCCAACTATGTACAGCTTGTCACCACCAACAGGACGGGGATCACCAAGTTCACCGATCTCAAGGGCAAGCGCGTTGGCGTTGGTGCTCCGAACAGTGGTGTTGAGCTGAATGCCCGCATGATGTACGAAGCCCACAACATGACCTATGCCGACAGCAAGGTCGACTACCTCAACTATGGCGAAGCAATCGCCCAGTTGAAGAACAACCTTGTGGACGCGGTCTTCGTAACCAGCGGTATTCCCAACGCAACCATCATGGAGCTTGGAACCACAGCCGAGATCGTGCTCATTCCCATCGAGGGAGAAGGCCTGAAGAACCTTAAGGCGAAGTATCCGTTCTTTGTCGAAGCGACGATTCCCGCTGATGTGTACGACACCAAGACCGACGTGGTCACCGCCACCGTCCGCAATATCATGATCGTAAACGCAAATCTTCCGGAGGAAGTTGCATACGATCTGACCAAGGGTGTCTTTGAGAACATCGGCGACATCCAGGCTTCCCACGCGACAGCCCAGAAGCACATCACCTTGGCCAACAGCCACATCGGTGTTGATATCCCCTTCCACCCGGGTGCTGAGCGCTACTATCAGGAAGTAGGGATGTAAGCATCCAAATATGAAGAGCAGATACAAAGCCCTGATCATCTTTGTTGTCCTCGCCCTCGTGGCGGGGACATTGCTCTTCTTTCTTTCCGAGAAACACCTGATGCTGGTTCTTGTGGAGCAAGAGACCGGACAGGTGCTGAAAACACTTTCCATCGCTGAAGGCGACCAGCTCACCTTTCACTGGATCCATTCGTTTGAGCACATTCCTTGGATTGAGGAGTACACCATCAGTTCAGAGCAGGGATTCATACTCAATACCATCAAGGTTGCCGGGTTTGGGGCAGGAATACCGGAGAACAAGGGTGTGGTATCATTTGAGGACGGCATGGTGGTAATGCGCTCCATACACCAAGCATTTGACAGGATCCACTGGATACATTCCCAAACTGCCCTTGTTTCCATTACAGTGGAAGGACAAACATTTTTACTAGGGACTGAGATCCCGCATCACGTACCTGTAGAACTTTACTTGAAAGGAATACGCACTATATGGCCAAGATTTCTCTTGACGAACTGAAACCCGATATGAAAGCCAAGCAGGAGCAGCTGCTGGAGAAATTCGAAAAGGAGTCCAAGACCAGGACGTTTGACCACTTCCTGCTTGTCCAAGCTGTCTATTGGATAGCAATCGGCATCGCACTTTACCATTTCATCACCAGTTTCATAGGCTATCCTGCCACCCATCTGCATCGCTCCTTGCATGTTGCGATGATCCTGTTCATGACCTTCTTCATTTATCCGGTCAGCAAGAAGTCGAGTCGCAAAACCCTGCCTTGGTACGATATCGTGTTAGCCCTGCTCTCGGTAGCTGTGGCTGTCTATGTCTGGGGTGACTACATCAACTTCATCAACCGCATGGGCTCTCCCAATACGATGGATGTCATCATGGGTACGCTCCTGATCGTGCTTGTCCTGGAGGCAAGCAGACGCATCAGCGGCTGGCCTCTGGTTATTCTGAGCTTGCTTTTTTTGCTCTATGGCCTCTTCGGACGCAATTTGCCCGGCATTTTCATGCATCGCGGCTACGACTGGAGAGCCTTGGTGAACCATATCTTCATCAATACGGAAGGAATTTATGGAACTTCGGTTGATGTCGCGGCTTCCTACATCTTCCTGTTCATCATGTTCGGTACGGTCATGAACAAGTGCGGTATGGGTCGTTTCTTCAATGACTTGGCTCTTGCTTTTGCCGGGTCTACGAAAGGAGGACCTGCCAAGGTTGCCGTCATTGCCAGTGGATTCTTGGGTTCCATCAACGGAAGTGCTGTTGCCAATGTGGTCACCACCGGGGCATTCACCATACCCCTGATGAAAAAGACCGGCTACAGCAAGGAGTTCAGCGGTGCTGTTGAATCATCAGCATCCGTCGGAGGACAGTTGCTGCCGCCCATCATGGGAGCTGCCGCTTTCATCATGGCAGAAATGCTCGGCGTTAAGTATGGCACCATCGTCATCAGCGCTGCGATTCCTGCCCTGCTGTACTATCTGGGCATCCTTGTCCAGGTACAGCTTCGTGCTTCCAAGAACAACCTGGAAGGGATTCCAAAGCAAGAACTTCCGAAGGTTCGTGATGTCATGCGTGAACGCGGGCATCTGTTGATCCCCATTGCGTTCCTTCTGTACATGTTGCTCTTCAGCGGAGCTACGGTAATTTTCAGTGCATTCTGGGCAATTGTCTCCACCATTGTGGTCAGCATGGCAAGGAAATCCACCCGGATGACGTACAAGCAGATTCTCGATGCGTTTGCAGAAGGGACCCGTGCAGTCGTCTCGGTTGCTGTTGCGTGTGCTGTGGTCGGCATCATCATCGGTGTGGTAAGCCTTACCGGATTCGGCTTGAACATGGCAAATGCCATCATACAGCTCGGCCAGTCCAATCTGATGCTCACCCTGCTGTTGACCATGGTCACCTGTATGATTCTCGGAATGGGTCTTCCTTCCATACCTGCGTACCTGATCACCGCCACCAT
>Ga0265295_1008573_pt1 | contig 11299 bp, 15 predicted proteins | sample Munlansysbiofilm_FD_192503 | JGI IMG/M metagenome (GOLD analysis project Ga0265295, IMG submission 192503) | Leachate microbial communities from a municipal landfill in Southern Ontario, Canada - Methane capture system biofilm | ecosystem: Engineered > Solid waste > Landfill > Unclassified ... | reverse complement strand
CTCTGGTGAGCCAATAAATATATAGGTTTGGAAAGGAATATTTCAATGGTAAAACTATTTTTTACGATCTTGGTTCTGTACCCGACCCTGGCTTTCGCTTGGCCAGGCACTGTTACGAAAATCCACGATGGCGATACGATTACGGTCAATTCTACCAAGATACGTCTCTGGGGAATAGACTGCCCTGAGTACAAGCAGGATTACGGGCGAGAGGCTACCGAGTTTGTGCGCCGCCTGCTGCCCATCGGGGCCACGGTTGAAGTTGATGATATAGCCCGTGACCGATATGGGCGCACAGTGGCGATCATCAGCTACCATGGCGAGACGGTACAGGCCGACTTGCTCCGCGCCGGGCTGGCGTGGGTCTATGAGCGTTATTACAAGGAGCGGGGCGACAACTGGCCGGGGCTGGAAGCAGAAGCCAAGGCCGCACGCCGTGGGCTGTGGCAAGATGATAACCCTGTGCCGCCGTGGACGTGGCGCAGAATGAAAAAGTGAGGGGAGCATGAAAAAGCTGTTAGTCGCGTTGGTGATGGTTGTGGGGTTGGGGCTAATTTATTGCGCTCCGTCCATGGCTTGGAACGGCTATGATTATGACCGTGGAAACTATGTCGAAATCGAGCGAGGCAATCTTGTCAGAGAGGGGCAAACCATCGAGTATTACGATTACTCAACAGGCGATTACAGCACTGGGGACGTTACGGACATAACCCGGTATGGAAGTTCCGTTGAGGTTGAAGTATACGACTATGATTCCGGCGAATACCGAACCTTTGACATGGACGGAAACTAGGGGAGCGACATGAAAAACTTGTTTGCTATTCTGGCGGTGGCAGTCATTATTTTTGGATTTTATGCTTATTCCGATGCCGCTAGCGTGCGCGGCTACACCAAGAAAAACGGCACATATGTTCAGCCGCACATGCGCACAAATCCGAATAAAACGCGCATGGACAATTATTCCACTCGCGGTAATGTCAACCCGTACACGGGGAAGGCTGGAACAAAGAGTCCGTACAAGACGCCAAGGACGTACACGCCCAAGAGCAGCAAGAGGGGGTGGTAGAATGAGACGGATATTGATCGCCTTGGTGGTGGTTGTGGGGCTGGGGTCAAATGCTTGGGGTATGAGCCTCTTTGATCAGTCAAAAAAAATTGAAGCCCTTGAGGCTGAAATTGCAGACATGAAAATAAAAAACGATGCGGCTACAGTAGTCCTAAGAGGGGTATATGAAAGGCAGCAAGAACTCTTGGCCTTCAAGGAAGCAGAAGAAAGCGCAAACTTTTCTAAGGGGCTAGCCCAACGGGAAGCAATTAGGTTCTTCTTTGACTTTCCGCAAAAAGCCGTCCTTTCACCGGCCATAAAAGATTTCTCCATCATGACAAGCAAGGGGGGGCTTGCCTCCGTTGCCTGCAAGAATGTTAAGGCATATTCAACGGGTTCAGAGGTCACTCTTGAGCTTGTAAATTTTTACGCGGTATCGTTGACGAGCGTTGAACTAACAATAGAATATTCAACAGAAAGTATATTTATGGGCAATGCAGGTGATGCCGCCAGTCAAGCCGATAAATTTGAAAAAAACAAAAAAACAACAAAGAAAAAGATTTCTTCCCTTCCATCAGGACGAGCAATCTCTGTCACAATATCCATGCCAGAGTATACGCCGGAGAATCTAAAATACATTGGGGTTTCAATGGAAGTTGGAGGAATGAAATTCTATAGGAAATAATTTTGATACCCACAAAAGGTGAAATCGATGAAGAATATTATTTGTAATGATTTCATGTGGAATATTTTTCTGATAAACTGCCAACAAATCACGAAAACTGTTTATTCTATCTTCAATAACTGAGCGGCAAGCATTAATCACCCGCTGATCATGCCTTTCTTCTAGATTTGCACCGATCAATTGCGAGGCCAATGGCCCAACAATTGGAACAATGGAACCAATAACATCCATTATAATTTTACCAGATTGTAAAATTGCTTCCGCCCAACCCGGATCTGGAATCGCAGGAACATTTGCTTTATTGTTATCTTGGCTCATGAGATTCCTCTAAAGGTAACAGAGTGAGAGAGCTCCCGTTGGAGAAACCAAAGAAACTAAGAGAGGCGAACATGGATGATCAACCAACTCCCCCGTTTTCCATTATCGATGACGGCAAAAAAGGGGTTATCATAGCAAGCAAAGACTTTTTTGAACGAGATTGTGTTCTCACTGTTGCAAATAGTTATACTGGCAACTATTGGGTCTCTGTGCAACCCATTGCTGAGCGGAATGTAGAAATAACTGTATCTGCAAAAAATGGCAGGTTGATAGATGATGTATTTTTAAAAGGAATGATGAATGACCTCATAGATCACCAAATACGCTTGGATTTGGTTAAAGAATTTGGAGAAATTCGCAAGACAATTGTAGACTACGCATTTTCTTCTTTGGAGAAGGATGATGTATAGAATTCTCCCGTTTCAATTCAAGCGTTCCGCGAGAGATGAAGTTTTAATGGTAAATGAGTGCGGTGACTATTATTTTCTTGATGATGCCAGCTTCGATTTATTTACAAGGCATATAATTGATGAAAATTCAGACATTTTTTATGATTTAAAATCTAAATTGTTTTTGGCTCAAGAAGACTATGAAATTTCACTTGAAAAAATTGCAGCAAGATATCGCACGCGAAAACTGTTTCTTAGAGAATTTACTTCGCTTCACATGCTCGTCATCACCCTTCGTTGCAATCAGCGTTGCGAATATTGCCAAGTGTCTTGCGCCGAGCAAGATGCCCATGCATATGACATGAATGAGGGTGTAGCAGAAAAAATTGTTGACATGATTTTTTGCGCTCCGACATCTCATCCCAAAATTGAGTTCCAGGGTGGTGAGCCTCTCCTAAACTGGAAGGTCATTGAACGCACCGTCAAGTATGCCAAAAGTGTGGCCCAGAAAACCAACAAACAAGTTAGCTTCGTCATTTGCACGAATCTTATCGAAATTTCAAAAGAGCAGCTTGAATTCTGCCAAGAACACGGGGTCGCAATTTCAACATCTTTGGACGGCCCTGCTGATATCCATGACAAATGTCGCAAGGCGAGAATTGGGGATGGTACTTACAGAAAATTCATGGAAAAGCTCGGCCTGGCCCGTGAAGTTGTCGGCTATGATGGCGTAGATGCCCTTATGACAACTACGGCATATTCTGTTGAACGCCTCAGAGAAGTCATTGATGAATATGTCTACCAAGGAATGGGTGGCATATTTATACGTTCATTGAATCCATATGGATTTGCAGCAGAACAAGCTAATATTCTCGGATATGATATGCGGAGCTTTGTGGACAAATACCTTGAGGCTCTAAAGTACATCATACAACTTAACAAAAAAATCTTTTTCCCAGAGCATTTTGCGACTCTCCTCTTTTCAAGAATTTTAACACCATTTTCAACAGGTTTTGTTGACCTACAGTCGCCGTCAGGATGTGGAATAAGTGGTGTAATCTATGATTTTGATGGGTCTGTTTTCCCGTCAGATGAGGCAAGGATGCTGGCACGAATGGGTGATCGACATTTTTTCCTAGGCAATGTGCTCACAGATTCATATACGAAAATTTTCGCTGGAGAAAAGCTGAAACAACTAACAGCAAGGGCATGCGTGGAAACAACACCAAGTTGTGCTTGGTGCGCATATCAAGCCTATTGCGGAACAGACCCTGTACGCAACTATCTTGAGACAGGGGATGAGCTAAGGGCGATGCGCGGCTCACCGTTCTGTGAAAAACATAGACTGATTTTTGATGGCTTGTTTTCAATATTGAAAAATGCGACTGATGAAGAGATGGATATTATTTGGAGCTGGATAACTAAGAACCCAGACTTGGTGAATCGTCATGAGAGCTGTTAGCGGAAAAGCCTCTCGCATGTTCTCTCCGATAGTTGGAGAGGTGTCTTTGACTGGGAAACCATTTTATGCCAGATCACAGACAATTCTTGTATCTGATAAAATTACTAGTAAATCACTTGGCTATTCTGGATGCATAACTAAAGGCCCCAAAAGAGCTTTTTTCTATCCAGACTGTATTTATGAAGCAGACGATGTATCTTTTTTGCAAGAAGGGGACATAATATGTCTCGACAACGACGGACATGCAACGATTTTGTGGGAGAAAGGATCATATCAGAACGCTTTATTCTTAACCGAAGCTTGTAATTGTTACTGTTTGATGTGCCCTCAACCACCTAAAAAGCATGACAAGCGTCTAATTCAGCAAGCTCAAAAAGTTCTTGATCTCATAAAGTCAAAGCAAATTGGTCATATTTGTATCACGGGTGGTGAACCCACTCTCCTGGGAAATGATTTTTTAGCAATACTCAATCGTTGTGTTTCTGAGCATCCAGATGCAATTATTGACATACTTACAAATGGAAAAACTTTTTCTGACTTTAACTTTACTAAAAGTGTAGCAAATATCGCAAATAAAAATGTCAAATTTTGCGTTTCCCTTCACTCTGACATTGATACAATTCATGATAAGATTGTTGGTAGGAACGGAAGCTATTCAAAAACGCAATTAGGAATATACAATCTTGCCAAGTTTGGCTGTCATATTGAGATCCGCCATGTCATTACAAAACTGAATTGGAATCGTCTTCTTGGCTTTTCCGAACATCTTTATAATTATTTCCCGTTTTGCTCTCACTATGCCTTTATGGGAATGGAAGTTCACGGCGAGGCAAGTCGTAATCATAATGAAATTACAATTTTTCCAGATGATTATCGCGAAAATCTAAAAAAAACAGTGATCTTCATGCATAGAAGAGGGCTGCCTGTTTCAATATACAATATTCCTCTGTGTCAGTGTGATGAACAGATTTGGCCTTTTGCTCGCCAGTCAATTTCATCATGGAAAAATTTCTATCCACCCCAATGTGAACAATGTCGGGAAAAGGCTGCGTGTGCAGGATTTTTTAGTACATCTGCTTTCCTTCCGACTGAACTGGTTAAACCAATATAGGAGGGAGAATGAGAAAGATTATCTATGTACTTTTCTTGTTTGCCAGTGTCATTGCATCTGGCTTGGGCATTGGCAAAACCGAGGTTCAGGCAAGTGCGTTGCCCCAAATTGAAGGGACAACCAAAACAACTAACAGTAAACATGTTGTTTTTTCAGACGTGCTGGATCAAAACAACGATGGTGGTTTGATTGCAGCTCACTACAGCCATGGCAGCCACGGAAGCCATGGCAGCCACAGAAGCCATTATTCGAGTCGTTATTAATAGCGACCTTGCTTAGCAGAGGGGTTGAGGAATAAGCTCAACCCCTTTTTTGTACCTAGAGGAATAAAGGGCGAAGGCGCAGGCATGCGATGCACCTCATTCTCGTTTGAGATTCGCGTGCAAACTCCATCAGGAGTTACCACAAACACGGCTTATCCCGATGGAGCCTTATTTCTCAGCTTGTTGAAGAATCTATCCTCACATTTCCAAGGCACTTTATTTGCTATTGCTCTTAGTTAGTCGACTTGAAGATGATACCCTTGACCCCTTGGGGTTGTGTTCTTTGCTTTTTGTTTTGGCTAGATAGCTCCCAGCATAAACAACAGAGTTCTTCTGTTGGTCAAAATTCTCAGAGTTCCTGTCGATCATGATACCTTGCTTGCCATTGCTTTCAGAAAAATGGACAAGGCCATCAGTGTCAGTATCAAGTTTGTTTTTCACCTGCTTATTGACCTCTTCATAGATGGAATAACCATTCTGGATGGCATTGCCATTAACTAAATACATCACGTGGTAATGAGGGTTGGCTTCTGGAGAGATTTGTTCTGTTGTTACAATCGTTTTGATATCCGGTTTGTTCTTGGAATCTTTGAATTTTGTATTGATATTTCTTTTTGTGTTCTCAAGAACACGTGTAACATCTCTCCGTTCAAGGATTTTATCTGAGCCTTGTTCAGAATGAATGTCTAGCCTTATAGCTAATGCTTTTGAATGTTTAGATGTCATGTGCTCAGTGGTATCAATGATCTGATCGAGAGTTGTTGTGTTACATGGCAGGTCACTGTTGGTTCCTGTGTTGATGGCATATCCACGGTACTCATTTGAAGTAGTTGTATTGATTGGCATGTTCTTTTATCTCGCTGCTTTTCTCTAATTAGCTAATATTATTAAATAATCATTTTATTTATGTATCTTATTATTTTATACTAGGACATTAGTATTATAAATTTATGTTATAGATATTTATCTTTCAGATATTTAAACAGTTTTATAATTATAAATTAGGATTAAGAAAGTATAGATAATTAAAATGTATTTATAATATACTTCATATTTGAATTATTTTTCAATTTTATGAGTAATGATTTATTTCTTGATGTATTATTTTAATTAAATTGTATTAAATTTATCTTTATTCTGTATTATATATTTTGAACTTAAAGAGTATTTTTGTATCACATGCTAACATAGATATAAGCATTGTTATAGATTTTAGTATATGATTAGGATACTACTATATACCGGGAAAGAGCATCTTGCTGTATTCCTAGTCTATCGAATTTTCATTAAAAGTAATTATGTATTTTCTGCATATAATATTATGCGACAAAGTTTATTAACTTATCATAATGATTTAATTAGATTGTCAAAGTGGCAAAGCCCATACCTCCCGTAAGCGTGATGGCTCTATCCTCTGGAGGCCTCAATGAATGCCCTATCCTGCATAACCAGTTCGCAAGCAATACAGCTTCTGCGATACCCTCAAAAGCTCAGCAACTGACAATCTGTGTATTGAAAAACGTCAGCGACAGGTGAGGCAACAGTATACTGCCCCCCATTAACAACGCCTCCCCCTTAAAGTAGTTTTTTCCAGCCTAGGAGGAAAATGAAACGCCGTGCTTGGGACAGTAAAAGCAAGGCCCGCATTGTTCTTAAGGGACTGCGGTGACGCTCTGTGGCGAGCATTTGCGGTGAATATCAAATCACTCAGAACATGAATTACCGCTGGCGAGACACCTTCTTGGCCAATGCCGCTCAATTTTTTGAAACCGGCACGATAAGCCGCCGGGAAGATCGTCTTGCGGCAGAGAACCAAAAGCTCAAACAGGCCGTTGGCGAGCTGACGCTAGAGTTAAAAAAACGATTGGTAAGCAGCAGTCGTCGAACCGGCCAGGCTCAGCTTTGCCGCGATGCCGAGCTCATGCCGTTGCTCGAAGCCTTCAAAATGGATCATTCGTTTTGGGGCTATCGCCGCGTATAGGGCCACCCTCCGGTATAAAAACGGATGGTCATCAACGCCAAACGGGTGGAGCGCGTGATGCGGCTGCCTACTAGATTGTGCCGATAATGACCGCAAGGGGAACCAAAGCTAGTCAATATGGCAAGCCCTTTTACCGAGGAACAGCAAAAAGTCATCTAGCTTAACATATTTAAATAATTGACAACAGCTTTTTTTTGCTCCTGCATGCAGGATGTTTTGCGGGGTAAATGCAGGCAAAAGAGCAGGAGCTCTTCGCGACAATACAGGCCAAATGCAGGAAAGATAAAAGATAGGGGATCGACCGTTGTCAAAGATGAAGGGGGCATTTGCAGCCCGACGCAGGTATGCAGATTGAAACGATGCTGTAGTCAAGCACTGCTTGTCAGGCTGCTATGGTAAGGACAAAAATAGCGTGTGACCCGAAAGTCACACGCTATTAAAATGGGCAGACAGAGCTAATTTTTGACTCGATATCCCTGTTGGGAGCCGTTACGTCCATTGGGTTCAAGAAGCCCGCGCTCCTCTAGGATTTTTGTGAGGTTACGGGCTTTTCTGTCACAGCAATTCAGTTTCTGTACGATGTCTGCCGTTTTAACATTCCCTGCAGTCTGGGCCATATCGTACACCGATTTTTCGTCGGAAGACAGTTGGCCAAGGATCGCTACCTCTCCAGACTCAGGCGCATCAATTAATGGGTTGCTCTGAATTGCGAGACCAGTCTCCGGCTTAGCGCAGACTTGGGCAAACTCAATTTCCTTCCCATCTGCTCCGGTAGCGGCCAGAAATTCCCATTGCGAATCTCCAAGCGGCAGATGCAACCAGAAGGTTTTCTTTTCGAGGACTGGTGCGGCCTTGCTCGCATTGAAACGTATGCCCACTGTCAAGCCATCCTGTGCCGCCTTAGTTTGGACTATTTCCGGTGCGACACTATTATTCAGTATTTCTGCACTACTTACGAGAATAATGACCGTTCTGGCCAGGGTGGTGTAGAGATGGCTGCCTCTTGCTTGAACACCATGTTGCGGAGTCCCTACATCGGTCGTTTTGTGGTGAACAAGGACCACACACAAGCCATGACTTTGCAGCACCTTAACCCAGTCGAGCAAGGTTTCAGCCGCCTTTCCGTGATGTACGCCGTCACCCATCAAGGCTGTGAGGTTGTCCAAGACAACGACGCGGCATTTATTTTTTAGGAGGTAGGTGGCTAAACCTTCGCGAAATGCTGCATCCGTCAAAGAAAAGGTATTGCAAAAATCTGGTAGATGAGGATCGAACCTCGATAGCCCAAAAAACTGGGTGCCGTGCACTTCGGTAAGGCCGTGCTGCTGCAGATTGGCACAAAATTCGTCATAGGGCGTTTCCGCGTCAATATAGGCGACATTCCCAGCGCCAACCCCATTTCCACTAAACAAAGGCCATGTCGTATCGCCATAGATGACCCCACGGCAAACAGACATCGCAAACTGAGTTTTTCCAGACCCCTTAGGCCCCACGAGCGCAACAAAACTACCTGGGCGTATGATGTGGTAAAGCGTTACCATATCTAAGCTGTGTGCAAGTGGAGGTGTCAGGGCGGGATCCGCAGTTGGTAGCGAGTATGATTGCCCCGTTGGCGATACTTTGCTGGTTTTGTGGGATCCTTTGAAAATGTTCAAGCTTTGCCCCCATGCCACGAATTCATCGTAGGAAACGCCCTGCTTGACTACCTGGTCCATCAGCCACGTGGGACGCTCAACGGTATCAAGCCACACCGCTTTGTGCAGCAGATCTTCCTCGGCATCTGTGGTGCCTTCCACATGGTCTGTCAGGTCGCAGCCTGGCTGGGAGTGCAGAAGAAAGCCAGAATAGATACGGAAACTCTTAGCCTGTACGCCCGCAATATAATCCTTGTACAATTTGACCAGCCCCATGCATTCTTTTGTCGGAGCAGGGATAAACACAACCTCATGACCATGAAAGTAATTCCAAGGCAGCACAGAGAGGTTATCTCCGATATGGGCTGTCACAATGAATTTTTCATGAGTGTAGCCTCGAGTCTCCTCAAGTATACTTTCGAAGGCAAGGGCTGTACGCATGTCCTGAAAGAAAATGACCTGAGCGAAAGGGTGCTGGTCCATAAGGTGCTGGTTAAGAAAATGGGCTGTCGGTTTGTACTTTCCCATGCAAAGAACCCCACGGCCAACAGTGGCAGGGAGGCAGAAATCATTTCCATTCAGCCGATAGCGCAGGATAGCTCCAATTATCTGACCGGCATTGCCGTAGATGTATTTTTTTTCCATCAGCTCCGCGCAAGCCGATCCAGCCGGAAGTCCAGGCAGATGAAGAGTGTTAGGCACGTCTTCCACTAGCTGCGATCCACCAAGCAGTTCGGCAGCATGCCCATCACTGGAAAGCTTAGAGAGGTTATCAATGTTCATGCTCAGAATGTTGGCCAAAGTCGCCAGGGCGTCCATGCGGGACAAGTTAAAAACAACAGAAATCAGTCTTGTCCATGTAGTGCCTGTGGCATTGCCATAGTTAAGGATCCACTTCAGTTCGTTATTTGGCCCAAGATTGCCAAAAACCGTCATTCTATCACGCCCCTGGCTTTCCGTGATATTCAGAAGCGCAAGAAGATCGGCGTTGCTGTCGGAAGTGAACTGGCGAGATGCCTCCCGTTCAAGAAGAGCTTCAAAAAAAGCCACCTTGATCAGGTCGTAATTCAGACCGTAGACGTTGGTGGTGTTTGCCCTGCCAAGCGCATTATCAAAGGCAGGAGAAAATGAATCCTTTTCTGCTAGGGCAATACCGTCCTTGGGTTTGCAGGACTGCTGACGATAAGGCCACTTAGCGATTAGATGTTGGAAATTCGCGGGTACCTGCATGAGGCAAGTCTGTGTTGGGAGACTGTACAATGCCGTAGTACTCGCCCCCGTTGCAGACAACACCGGCATGGCGGTGGTATTTAGCGTTGCGTCCTTTATCGCCACAGAACCTACATTATTCTTTGCCTGCACTTCCCCCAAAGTTGCTTGAGAGCATTCACCAAGGGTAATGTCCATCTCAAACTTCTTTGCAATTTCAGTTACTTTGCTTAAGTAGTTCATGCTTTACTCCATGTACGGGGGCTGGTTTCTTCCAGCCCCCACAGCATTCAATTATGGTTGGTGTTAATTTCCAGAGTGATGACCGATATTTTTATCGGGTTCTTTCCAAATCCGGCGTTACCAATAGCCATAAGGGCGGCCTCAAGATTCGTCGTTGATCCATTCTGAACGACAAGGACTTCGCCATCACTGCTACTGGGGTTTGTGGCTTTTACTTCGTTGTTTTGGGTGATGCCATTATGCATATCTTTACCAAACCTTTGTGTTTCATAGAAATGCTAGTTGTGCTGTGAGTGGGGACTACCAATTCCAGGGAATCTTTTATCCTCAGGTTTATTGGGTGGGGCTCGAGATCTTAGCATCGGTGCTACTGCTGCCTAGCTAGCGGGATAATCCGCCGAGACTCCATGAAATCAACCAGGTCCGTATATGAGTACCGCACCGACTTGCCGATTTTTGAGTAGGCTGGGCCACTATGGCCTTTTGCCCTCATTGCCCTGAGCGTGTGTACGCTCAGACCCAAAATACGTGCGGCGTTTTTTTCATTGACCCAGAAGTTGGCAAATTCCTGTGGGTGTGCAAGTTGTAGATCCGTTGCTGCCGTGTCCATTGTGGCCTCCCAAAAAAGAGCGATAGCCATCATAAACACTAAATCAAAAAAATAAGCACGGACACCAAATCAATGATTTGGTGTGACAGGGTTGGCGGCAACGAGGTAGATAAGAAAAATCATCCTTCAGGTCCTAAAGACCTGAAGGATGATTTAAATTTGAGAGGCAGAGTTGGTAGGGCGGCGCTGGTTCTTGGTATGTATTGCTACTGAATTGTACCGTCGTTGTTGGAAATATGGTTGGAAAACAAAAAAAGCCCTTACGGCTCGTCTCCGTAAGGGCTTGAAAAATCTGGTTGCGGGGGCAGGATTTGAACCTACGACCTTCGGGTTATGAGCCCGACGAGCT
>Ga0265295_1008571_pt1 | contig 11302 bp, 12 predicted proteins | sample Munlansysbiofilm_FD_192503 | JGI IMG/M metagenome (GOLD analysis project Ga0265295, IMG submission 192503) | Leachate microbial communities from a municipal landfill in Southern Ontario, Canada - Methane capture system biofilm | ecosystem: Engineered > Solid waste > Landfill > Unclassified ... | reverse complement strand
AAAATCCTCGAAGAGCGCGCGCGAAAAGGCGTTTTGCGCCACATCCCATTCCGGATGCCATTGCACCCCGGCGACGAAGCGGTAATCGTGGGCGCGGACAGCTTCGATCTGACCGTCAGGGGCGGTGGCCTCGATTGCCAGTCCCGGGGCCAGCCGGTCGATGCCCTGGCCGTGCAGGGAATTGACCATCGCCTCACCGCCGCCGGCCAGGCGGCCGAGCCATCCGTCGGGATGGAACCGGACTGGGTGGGCGGGCGCGAATTGGACCGCCAGCGGTTCCCGGTAGTTGGAGCGGTGATCGAGATGGCCTTCGACCTCATGCAGGCGGGCATGCAGGCTGCCGCCCATGGCCACATTGATCTCTTGAAGCCCCCGGCAGATTCCGAGAACCGGCAAATCCCGCGCCAGCGCCTGGCCGATCAGGGCGAAAACGGTGGTGTCGCGCCTGGGATCGTAAGGCGGGCAGGGCCGGTCCGCGCCGCCATAGAGATCGGGATGGACATTGGCGATCGCGCCGGTCAGAACCAACCCGTCGATGACCGACAGCAGCGCGTCGATGCCGGTCTCGTCTTTAAGGCAGGGAATCACGATCGGTGTCGCGCCGGTTGCTTCCAGCGCCGCGATGTAGGGGTCGCCGACGGCGTGAAAGACCATTTCGTCATGAGCGGCCAGGGTCTTCATGCTGGACGCCAGACCGATGACCGGACTGCGGAGACGGGATTCGCGGGACATGGGCGGGATCAGCGCGGCTCCGGCGGGGCGGTGAAAGCGGGGTCGTCGAACACGAACAAGGATTTGTCCAAACTGATCCCCGTCCGCATGTCGAACAGGGAAACGGTGGTGGTTTGGCCCTGCCGATCGACGATATGCCATTGTTTCAGGGCCAGCGGTGCTTCGGAAAACAGCATGGTGATGCGGCCTTGATCGGAATCATCGGTCTGGATCAGGGTGATTTCAAACACACCGGGGCCGCGCGTAACCTTGGTCACCGTCAGCCGGTCTCCCGACAGGCGGATCTGCGGCAGAACCAGGATGCCGGCGGGCGTCGAATCCAGCCCGACATAGCTGGTCTGAAGCAGCTTGGTGTCGTGATAGATCAGGAAATTGCCGTTGGCGATCACCTGGATCGCCGATGGGGGATCGTAATCGAGCCTAAGCCGTCCGGGGCGCGACAGATAAAAGCTGCCCTCGGCGGTGGCGCCGTTGCTCGACACTTGCAGGAAGCGCGCGGATAGGGTGGTGATGGCGTTGAGATAGGTCTCCGCCCGGGCAACCATTTCCCGGTCCTTGGGCGACAAACCCGCCGCGTCCGCCTGCAAGGGCGATAATACCAGGAGGAATAGGGCGAAAACCCACATTCCAATGCCCGTTTTTCCCAGTCGTCTCATGCTTGCTCCTAAAAACGGACAGTTGGGGCTCAGTCGTCGCGTCCGCCGCGCGCCAGGACCTCGCGTTTACCGACATGGTTGGCCTTACTGACCACGCCTTCGGCCTCCATCTGCTCGATGATGCGGGCGGCGCGGTTATAACCGATCTGCAAATGGCGTTGAACGAAGCTGGTGGACGCCTTGCCCTCGCGGATCACCAGCGCCACGGCTTGATCATACAGATCGCCGCCGCCGCCGCCAGAGGTGGACGCGTCGGGACTGACCTCTTCCTCTTCGGTGACGCTTTCCAGATAGTGGGGTTCCCCCTGCTCGCGCAAGTGCTGAACCACGGCTTCGACCTCGCCGTCCGAAACGAACGGCCCATGCACGCGGATAATCCGTCCGCCGGCGGCCATGTACAGCATGTCGCCTTGGCCCAGAAGCTGTTCCGCGCCCTGTTCGCCCAGGATGGTGCGGCTGTCGATCTTTGACGTCACCTGGAAGCTGATGCGGCTGGGGAAATTGGCCTTGATGGTGCCGGTGATGACATCGACCGAGGGACGCTGGGTGGCCATGACGATATGGATGCCGGCGGCGCGCGCCATCTGGGCCAGACGCTGCACGGCGGCTTCGACGTCCTTGCCCGCGACCAGCATCAGATCCGCCATCTCGTCGACGACGACGACGATGAAGGGCAACGGTTCCAGCGCCAGGGTCTGGTCCTCATAGACCGGTTTGCCGGTCTCGGGGTCGAACCCGGTCTGCACGGTGCGCGACAGGGTTTCATTCTTGGCGCTGGCCTCGGCCAAGCGCTGATTGTAGCCCGAGATGTTGCGCACGCCGAGCTGGCTCATGGCGCGATAGCGGTCCTCCATCTCGCGCACGGCCCATTTCAGCGCCACCACCGCCTTGCCCGGTTCGGTCACCACCGGGGCCAAGAGATGGGGAATGCCGTCATAGACCGACAATTCCAACATCTTGGGATCGATCATGATCAACCGGCATTCTTCGGGTTTCAGCCGGTAAAGCAGCGACAAAATCATGGTGTTGATCGCCACGGACTTGCCCGAACCGGTGGTGCCGGCGATCAAAAGATGAGGCATCCGTGCCAGATCGACCATGACCGGCTGGCCGCCGATATCCTTGCCCAGGACCAGGGTCAGGCGCGAAGCGGCGCGCTCGAACGCCTCGGAGGCCAGCAATTCGCGCAGCAGCACGATCTCGCGCTTGGCGTTGGGCAGTTCGATGCCGATCACGCTGCGGCCCGGCACGGTGGCGATGCGGACCGACAGCGCGCTCATCGAGCGGGCGATATCGTCGGCCAGACCAATTACGCGGCTGGTCTTGGTTCCGGGCGACGGTTCCAGCTCATAGAGGGTGACGACGGGACCGGGACGGACTTTGACGATTTCGCCCTGGACGCCGAAATCTTCCAGCACCGCTTCTAAAAGCCGGGCATTCTGCGCCAGGGCGTCCTGGTTGATCGCGTCGCCGCGCGGTGCGGCGGGCGCGGCCAGCAGATCCAGCGGCGGGAATTTGTAGCCGTCGGTATCGGGCAGATCCAGGGAATGCTGGCGCGATTCCTCGATGCGCTTACCCGGCTGGGCGCGCGGCGGACGCGGCGCGACCAGGGGTTCGGCGGCGCGCTTGACCGGAACCGGCTCGTCGGCGGGGTCGTCGTCTTCGACCACCCGTTCCCGGCGCAGGACGGGTTCCCCCCGAGGCGGAGGATTGTTTTTGAGGGGAAGGTCCGGCGGCGCGCTTCTGGCGAACAGGCGGGTGGGAAGCTCGATCAGATTCGTCCAGCTCTGGGAAATGCCCCGGATCGCTGCTGCGCCGCTTCGCGCCGTTTCGCGCCATTCCGTCCAGGACAGGCCCAGGGCGAGAACGGCGCAGGAGAGTCCCATCAGACCGGAGATGAACGCCGGGATCCAGACCGGCAATCCGATCGCGGATGTCAGGGTGCCGATGCCGCCCAGAAGCAGGCGTCCCGCCGATCCCCCCGCTCCGGCGACGAGCAGGGCCGGTCTGGCCCCCGACGGCAATGGCAGGGCGGCGCAGGCGATCGCGCCCAGCAGCATCGCCGAGAGCAGGAAGGCGAACCGCACCCATATCCGTTCGGGAGGCTGAGCGGTGATCAGCAGCCGCAACCCCCAGACCAGAATCGCCAAGACCGGTAGGAAAGCCAGCAGGCCGAAAAGCTGGATGCCGAGATCGGCGGCGATGGCCCCGACAGCGCCCAAGCGGTTGACGATGGCCCGGCCCGGTTCGGCGGCGATGTTCCAGCTCGGATCTGCGGAATCATAGGAACACAGGGCCAGAAACAGCGCCAAGGCCAGAACGGCCAGGACAAATCCGCCTGCCCGGAACATCGAACGCGTGACGGCGGTCTTGAGCGGGGCCGGCAGGAAACCGGCCCGGTTTGCGGATGGGGTGCGGCGGCTGGGCGCTGGCATCACCCGTCCTTCAAGGTTTCGGCGATCCGGGTCAACGCGCGCTCGGTGGTGGCGAGGTCGTGGACCAGGGCAATGCGGACATAAGGCGTGGCGGCGGTCGAGTCGCTGCCGGGAGACGCCAGATAAGCGCCCGGCAACACACGGATGCCGGTTTTGTCCCACAGGGCTTTGGCGGCACGTTCACCGTCGCCGACATCAAGCCACAGAAAGAATCCGCCGGCGGGACGGACGAAGTTCAGCCGGTTTCCGAGGATTCGTTCAGCCAGATCGAATTTGGCGCGGTAAAGGGCGCGGTTGGCCTCGACATGCGCCTCGTCCTGCCACAAAGCGGTGGCGGCGGCCAGGACCGGTAGCGGCATCGCCGCTCCGCCGCAGGCGCGCAGACGGGTGAACCCTTCGATGATGGCGCGGCCGCCGGCGATGAAGCCCGACCGCAGGCCGGGCACGCTGGAGCGTTTCGACAGGCTGTGAAAGACGACCACATTCTCGAACATGTCGCCCGAAGCGGGCAGGGGAAGCTCGGCGCAAACTTCCAGCGCACCCGGAGGCGGAACCCGGTCGTAGATTTCGGCATAGCATTCATCGACGGCCAGGATGAAGCCGTGATGGCGCGCCAGACGGATCGCATCGGCAAGCTGGGCTTTGGTTGCGACGGCCCCTTGCGGGTTGGCCGGGCTGCACAGATAGGCGACCGAGGCCCGCGACAGCACCGATTCGGGCAGGGCCTTATAATCGGGTAGGAAGCCGTTTTCAGCGCGCGCCGGGACGTAATAGCCTTCGGCGCCGGCGACGATGGCCGCGCCGCCATAGACCTGATAGCCGGGGCTGGGCAGCAGCACCAAAGCGGGCGGCGTGGCCGGAGCGGCGGCGACGATCGTGATCTGCCCCAGGGCCTCGCGCGTGCCGGCGACGGGAAGCAGGGCGGTTTCGGGATCGAGTGCGCCGGCGGGCAGACGATAGCGCCGTTCCGCCCAGGCGGCGGCGGCGGCGCGGAAAGCCGGCGTGCCGGTCAAAGGCGGATATTTGCTCCACCCGGCTGCCTCGCGGGCCAGGATCTCGGCGACGAAGGCCGGGGCCGGATGCTGCGGCTCGCCGATCGACATGGGCAGGGATTCGCCGCCGCCCGGGCCGGATAGCAGGGCGCGCAGGCGGTCGAACGGGTTGGCGGGCAGACGGAAAAGGTTCGGATTGGTCATGACGCAAGCAGACGAAACCGGCTGAACGAGAACAGAACGGGGTCAGTATTACCCGATTAAGCCCGTCCGCCTCACCCTCTTTTTTAACCGGCCTGTGGATTCTGCCGCCGCCGGACAAAAAAAGAGCCCGGAAGATGGAGGGCTTCCGGGCATCGAGTTTGGGAGGAGACAGGAGATAACAACGAGGCACTCAAATGATCCTTCGGATGAGCCGCGAAGACATCCGAAGCCGGGAGATGAGGAGCAAAAGGGGCTCCCGGAAACCCCAGGGGTCAAAGCGCGTCGTCGTCGGTCTCGCCGGTACGGATGCGCACCGTGTGGGCGAGGTCGAAGACGAAAATCTTGCCGTCGCCGATTTTGCCCGTATGGGCGGCGTCATGGACGGCCTGGACAGCCTGCTCGGACAGATCGTCGGTCACAGCGATCTCGACCTTGATCTTGGGCAGGAAATTCACGACATATTCGGCGCCGCGATAGATTTCGGCCTGGCCCTTCTGGCGGCCGAATCCTTTGCTTTCGCTGACGGTCAGACCCTGGATGCCCAATTGTGCGAGCGCTGAGCGCACGTCATCGAGTTTGAACGGCTTGATGATGGCAACAATCAGCTTCATCGTTTGGCTTCCTACCGGTCCGTCGCTTGTTTCTCGCCTTAATCTCCTTTCAAGGATCGTGCCGGTTTTTGTTTTTATCTGAAAAACGCGGATTTTCCCGGAATCCGGGGGACCGGTGCGGAAGATGAGGGAGCGGAGCGGAAGGAAAAGCCTAAAAAATGGGCATTTCTTTGCCGTGTCTGTCGGCAAAAGCGAAAAACATGTCGAGAAACGGGAGAAAAAGGCGAATTCCTGCCCATGAACGAGGCAGCTTTAGGCCGGATGAGGTTTCGGCGGCTGTTTTTAAGGGTCGCGGCTGAGACCGGCCAGGGTCAGATGATCGAGATACGCCGTCCAGAGCAACCGCTGTTCGCGTCCCAGCCCGAACAGATAATCCCAGCTATAGATGCCGGAATCATGGCCGTCGTCGAATTCCAGGCGAATGGCGTAATGGCCGACGGGCAGAATCCGATCGATGCCGACATGACGCTTCCCCGACACCAGAACCCGCTGATCCGGGCTGTGTCCCCGCACCTCGGCGCTGGGGCTTTCCACGCGCAGGAATTCGGCCGGGAATTCAAATCGGCTGCCATCCTCGAACAGGATGGCGAGCTGTTTTTCGTTCCGGTCGTAGCGGATCTCGGTCGGGTTCGGCATCGTCGGGCTCTAGTGGGATTGGGCCGGATCGGACAGCGCGCGCGCTTCGGCGGCGAGCATGATCGGGATGCCGTCGCGGATGGGATAGGCGAGTCCGGCCTGATCGCTGATCAATTCCTTCGCTTTGGAATCATAGCGCAGGGGTCCCTTGGTCAGGGGGCAGACGAGGATTTCAAGAAGCTTAGGATCGATTCCCGGGGCATGGTCGGACATGGGAGGCCTCCTGGACGTTTATTGCCGGACCAGATTCTGCCGCGCGCCGCCGTCGGCGATCGCCATTTCCATCAGGGTCAGCAGCGTGTGGGCGCGCTGGGTGATGTCTGGGCATTCCAACAGGGCTTGTTTTTCGCTGGGCTCGAAGGGGCAAGCCATGGGCAGGCTGATGGACAAAGCGCGGTCGCTGGCGGTCTCGACGGCTTTCCAATTGATATCCATGCCATGCAGCCGGCCATAAGCCTTGAGCGCGGCGATCAGCCTGGGACGGTCTATGGCGGGTTCTTCCTCGCCGTCGAAATCGTTCCTAAACGATGACCAACTCACCGCTGCCCGGCGATAGCCGCGCCGTGCGGCGATTTCCTCGACGATCCGGAACCGGCTGATTCCGGTCAGGGTTATCAGGAAACGTCCGTCCTCGGTTTCCGAGAAATGGCTGATTCGTCCCGCGCATCCCGTTTCATAAAGCCGGGGCGGCGTTTCTGATTTTTCGTTTTCCTCTTCGGGAGAGACGGGCTGGATCATGCCGATCAGCCGTCCGCATCCCAAAGCGTCCTCGACCATCGCCAGATAGCGCGGCTCGAACACGTTCAGAGGCAAAAGCCCGCCCGGAAGCAGCAAAACGCCCGACAGCGGAAAGACCGGCAAAGCGGGCGGCAAATCCTCGAAATGGTTCTGAAAACGTTGGGCGCTCATCGGGATCAGGAAAACATCAAAGAGGAAAGACGCCGCCGGGCCGAAACGGTCAGCGGATCGGCCGGGCCCATCGCGTCGAACAGCTTGACGAGCTGTTTACGCGCCGCGCCATCGTTCCAGTCGCGGTTCCGGCGGAACAGTTCCAGCAGATGATCTATGGCCTGTTCGCGCTCTCCGGCGGCGAAACAGGCGACGGCGAGGTCGAACCGGGATTGGGGATCGGCCGGATCATTCTCGACACGGCGGGTCAGCTCGTCGAGCGGATCAAGACGCTTGGCTTCCTCGCGCAATGCGATGGCCGAACGTTGGGCGGCGACGTCGGGATGATTGGCCAATTCGGGCGGCAGCTCCGCCAACAGGGCCTTGGCCGCGGCGATCTGGCCGGTCTGGATCAGGCAGCGCAGGATGCCGGCCTGGGCCGCGCCATTGGCGGGATCGGTGGCGGCGATTTCATGATAAATGGCCAGCGCCGTTTCGGTGTCACCCTCCTCCAGGAAGGTCTGCGCTTCGGCCAGGGCGGAATCGACTCCGGCCATCGGGTCCTCGCCGCCGGTCAGGCGGGCGATGAACTCGCGCAGGGTGGATTCGGGCACGGCTCCGGTGAAGCCGTCGACCGGGCGGCCATCCTTGAAAGCGTAGACGGTGGGAACGGATTGGATGCGCAATTGCGCGGCCAATTCCTGATTCTTATCGATGTCGATCTTGACCAGCCGGACCTTGCCCTTGGCTTCGCGCACGGCGCGCTCCAGAAAGGGGCCTAAGCTTTTGCAGGGGCCGCACCAGGTCGCCCAGAAATCGACGATGACCGGCACCTTCATCGAAGCTTCGATGACATCGGCGACGAAAGTCGCGGTCGATCCGTCCAGGATCGGGTCGCCGGACGCCGAAGCCGGGTTTTGCGCCGTGTTTTGACCGATCAGCATGTCTATCCCTGTTTTCCTGAAACCACCACCGGCAAAGCCGGATTCAATAGATGGACTGTCGGACCTTTCGTGGCAAGTCCTAAGGCGATCTTCCGCGAAGGCGCTTTTCAATGAAAAACAGGCTTGCATTGAGGCGCTCTTTAAGTATGATCCGGCTCCTCATCGTTGACCGGCGGCAACGCCGACCCCGGACGATGATATGAGCGGGCGTAGCTCAGGGGTAGAGCACAACCTTGCCAAGGTTGGGGTCGAGGGTTCGAATCCCTTCGCCCGCTCCATAATTCCAAGTGATGTACGGATTATGACAGGCCGCGAAAGCGGCCTTTGTCATGTCTGCCCGCCCCGATCCTTAAGGTCGTTCAGGCGATGTCGAGGAAAACCGGCAGCTCATAGCGGCGCCGGGAATCGAAGATCAGGGAAGTTTCGATCCGGATGACGCCGGGGCGGTTGGTGAAGCGGTCGAGCGCCAGATCCTTGAGGTGCCGCATGTCCCGGACGACGACATGCACCACCAGATCATAGCGTCCGGTCACCAGAAAGGCGGAACGCACCTCCGGCACGGCGACGATGTCTTCCAGGAAATCGTCCACGGCGCCGCGCTCATGCTGTGAAAGCTCGATCATGAACAAGGCTTCGAGGCCGATTCCGAAAGCCTTGGGATCAACCTCCGCATACATGCCGGTCAAGACGCCGGAATCCTTCAAACGGCGGATACGCTCATGTGTCGATGACGCGGCCAGCGATACTTCGGCGGCGATGTCCTTGACCGACAATCTGGCGTTATTCTGCAGCAGCCGCAAAATGGCGACGTCGGTGCGGTCAAGTATCGTCTGGTTTTTGACCGGAGCGTGATCGTTTGGAGGAGAATCATTCATGGAAACCATAATATTCACTTTCAGCGTCATGGCCACGCATAATTGGTTTTTGCGGACAAGGTCTGGATACGGGATAGATTAGAAAACTTTCCTCTCTATCCCCGATTGAGGATGGGTCTTGCCGGGGAAAAATTTTCCTATCCGCGGGCCTTGTTTGCGTCGCATCCTATTTTCGCCGACGGACCGATCCGGCGGGATGTTCGCCTAAAAGGGCGGAAGAAGCGTTAAAATGAGGCCAGGCGTCCGGGCCGGCATGCGGCCGGAATATGGTTTGGAGAAAAACGGAATCATGCAAACAACCCATGACGGCTTGGTGGAAAGCCAATTCGGGCCGCAGGCCAGGGCCTATGTCGATAGCGCGGTCCATGCAAAAGGCGCGGACCTCGATGCGCTGGAAGAGATTGTGCGTCAGATCCGGCCGGCGCGGGCGCTCGATCTTGGCGCGGGCGGCGGACATGTTTCCTATAAGCTGGCGCTTCATGCCGGATGTGTGACGGCGGCGGATCTGTCGCCCGAGATGTTGGCCGCACTTGCAGAGACCGCAAAAAACAAAGGATTGGCCAATATCGAAACGGTCCGGACCACAGCGGAAACTCTGCCGTTCGGGGACGCTAGCTTCGATTTCCTGGGATGCCGCTTTTCAGCCCATCACTGGCGCGATGTCGATGCCGGATTGCGGCAAGCCCGCCGCGTGCTTAAAAGCGGCTCCCGCGCGGTGTTCATCGATGTCTGTTCGCCGGGCGCGCCTGCGCTCGATACTCATCTCCAGACGATCGAGATTTTGCGCGATCCGTCGCATGTCCGCGATTACAGCATGGCCGAATGGGTTTCTTCCCTGGCCCGCGCCGGTTTCATGCCCGAATCCTGCCGGACCTGGCGGCTTGCCATCGATTTTCCGTCCTGGATCGCGAGGATGCGCACGCCCGAGGACCATGTCCGCGCCATTCGTTCCCTGCAGCGGATGGCTGCGCAGGAAACGAAAACCTATTTCGCCATCGAGGCGGACGGTTCGTTTCAGTTCGATGTGCTGATGGCGGATTGCCGGGCCGTGTGACCGGACGGGTCAGGAGGCCCAGCGCGACAATCTGTATACGGTCGCCGGCGGAATGTTGCGCAAGGTCCGCCCGATCCGGACGGCCCGCAGATCGAGCCGTTCCAAGATCACGTCCGGCACGGGACAACTCGGTCCATAGGTGAATTGGTAGAACGCACCGTCGGGCCGAAGACATGAAAAAGCGCCGTTCAGGACTCCCATCACCTTGCGCGGCGGCATCGACAGAAAGGGAAGGCCGCTGATGACCGCGCCGGCCGGGGCGTCCGCGAAGAGCGCGCGCCGCGACAGGTGGGCGGCGTCCATGCGCAGCACCCGAGCTTCGGGGAACCGTGTGCGGAGCATGGCGGCGAAAGCAGGATCGTATTCGATCAGCGTCAGGGCGCTTTCCGCAACGCCTCGGTCCAGCAAGGCCCTGGTGAAAACGCCGGTGCCCGGCCCAAGTTCGAGGATCGGACCTGTTTGGGCGGTAATTTCCCGCGTCATCGCCCGGGCGAGGGCGGCGCTTGACGGAACGACGGATGCGACGCGTTTGGGATCGGCGAGCCACGACCGGAAAAATTTTCCGACATCGAGATAGGTGGTGCTGCCTGCCATGGACCGGTCCAGGGATACGCTCTTTTTTTTCAGCATGATCGCCGGAATAAATTTAGAGACATGCGTGGTGTTTTCAAACGCCGGATGGGCGGGAAGGCGGATTTCGAGCGATTCCGCGTGAGCTGTCAGACAAACGATACGCGTGCCGCCGCAATGCGGCAACCATGACGAAAGCGGTGTCCGCTATCGGTGAAACGGGTGAGCATTCGTGGTTCCATTCGGTGCCGCCCTTGGAGTGACTGGAAGCCGTTCCCATTTAGATGCGGAATGACAGCAAGAAAACGAGGCGGAAAAATGGCGGATTACCGGAAAGATCCGGCGGCGGTGGCAGGGCTTTCGCCCGAACAATTCCGGGTTACCCAGCAAGGCGACACCGAGATGCCGGGCACGGGGGCCTATCTCCATAACAAAGAGCCGGGCCTTTATGTCGATGTGGTCTCGGGCGAGCCGCTGTTCGTTTCGTCCGACAAGTTCGATTCAGGGTGCGGCTGGCCCAGTTTCGTCAAACCGGTCGATGCCGCCAACATCGTCGAACGGCGGGATCTTTCCCACGGCATGGTCCGGACCGAAATCCGTTCAAACCATGGCGACAGCCATCTAGGCCATGTCTTCCCCGACGGTCCCCGGGACCGGGGGGGCTTGCGTTATTGCATCAATTCGGCGGCGTTGCGCTTCGTGCCC
>Ga0265295_1008570_pt1 | contig 11303 bp, 9 predicted proteins | sample Munlansysbiofilm_FD_192503 | JGI IMG/M metagenome (GOLD analysis project Ga0265295, IMG submission 192503) | Leachate microbial communities from a municipal landfill in Southern Ontario, Canada - Methane capture system biofilm | ecosystem: Engineered > Solid waste > Landfill > Unclassified ... | reverse complement strand
CCAGAGGCATAAGGATGGCTATGTCGCGTGTGGCCATTGACTGTACCTCGTACCGTAAGTACGGCAAACCATTAAGGTAAACCTCCTCGTTACCAGGGTTATCGTCGAGGGTTGTTAGTATGAAATCGAATATTTCCTCATCGGAAACGCCCTCGTTGGCACTAAGAATTATTGAGGTATACTTAAAATCATCGGACACCATTAGTTCATACGCCAGCGGATTATCAACAAGTTCCTGCCGTAGCTGTTCTCGTTCATCATCGTTTTCAGGTAAAAACTTAATCGCCGGATCGACCAGCATGGCACCATCCTCGCCCCTAATGTACTTGGTTTCGAAAAGCGACATCACATCATCAACCAGTTCGGAGTAGATTAGCTCGTTGTTTATTTGGTAAATTCTGTTGAGCGTTTTAGATTCTAATACATCATCAGATTTAAATATTATGAGAATAGGCTCAAATTTTCCGAAAATCTCTTCCAACCGCTCATTATTTATATTGGCCTCAATATCATCGGGTAGATAATCCATTAAATCTGGATTTATCTTCGCCCTCGACAGAGGGATAAGCATAAGTAGAGTAATTATTACCGGCACTATTATTAGCCATCGGCGGTAACGGGTTATAAATTCGTTGGTTTTCATTTTTTTATAATTTGCGTTTTTATTGTTTACTACTGGTTTTTGGCTGTTGGCTGTTAATTGTGAGCACTTTGCGGTGCTATGCAAACTCGTAACCCACAACTCATAACTTTCTTAACATCAACCTTTTCATCTCCTAAAATCCTACCTCAAGTCCAAGAAATACGCCATTCATTACTCCTCCGGCCATATTATAGATAGACCCATCAGGACCGAGCATAAAGCTGCAACCTATATTTGCCGAAACGGCATCGGTTAGGTTCCACTTAACCCTACTCCTTATCATATGCTCCTCCGAAGTAATATTATATGCGCCTGTTAGCTCAATATTGAGCTCATCGTATAAAAATGAGCGATTAAGCGAAAGGAACAGCATATGGTTTGTTTTTCCTTGCTGATTAAAGATTTTACGGTTGTACTTATTTGTTTCAAACAGCACCATTTCGCCAGCATACTGTTGCAGGGCAACAGGCGTAAAACCTGCTAGTACGGGTTCTGCTAGCTCAGTAAAATCAAAGGTGTACTTTCCAACATACTGAAAAATGGCCATAATATCCCAAAAACTTCTTTCGATGCCTACAACGTATGAGAGATCGGGATTGGGTATATTCATTTGTTTTTCATAGTCTTCAGTAAGATTTAGCGCCATCTCACCACGAAAAATCCACGATTTAATGGGCAGAGCAAAGTCGGCACCAATGGTGTGCATAAAGTATGGCTCGGGCCTAAAGCTAACAGATAGTGGGCTGAATGTAAAGTTCTCCAGATTAAACCCGTAGAATGGATTATAACCAACAAAATAGGATGCTGAGAAGCTTATCAACGATGACTCAAGATTAAACCGTGCTGCTAGCGAACCCTTGTCGAATTTCACCTCGGGGTTTTGAACCTGAGCAAAGGAAACGGATTCACCTATATCGAACGATCCGAATTGACCCATATTAAATAGGTCATAACGGTAAACCGATGGTTTATAGAAAGGTATTGCAATTAATTCAATATCAATAGTAGTGGTGGGTTTAATCTTTGCACGAAGCATAAAGTTCGACATTTTCTGATCGTCGGGATCGTACGTAAGGAAGAAGTAATCGTTGGGGGTTATATTATTGGTTGGGTTAAACCCGTCAGTACGCCCCCACATAACGATTTGGTTACCCAAAAACAGGTCAATTTTATTGCTTCGGTAACCGGCATATGCCTCTTTTAGCTGCAGCTGCAGCTCTCTATCGTTATAAAATATGCCCTCACGTATACGCATATCGGCGTACAGAAATGCTTTCTGTTTTTCAAAGCGTCCCTTTAGGGCAAATTCGCCAAACACATTGGAATAATCAAAATCCTTAGATCCTCCGTAAACTACTCCTCGGGTAAAACCATTGAATTCAAGCGACGATTTCTTCTCCTCGCTATCCGATGACTGAGATGTAAGGTTATCGAATAGCCCCTGACTGAATACAAAAGAGCAGAATATTGTCGAAAAAAGTAATGTTAAAAAATATTTTTTCATTGCAGTAAAATTTAGTTTCGTTGTTTACTGCAAATATACTATACAAAGGGGTTACAAAGGTTTTTACTTTAAAACTAAGACCACATGTGCTAGTCTGAGTTTTAAAGTTTGAACTGGTAAAATGGTGATTGTTACGGGTTTTGTGTTTTCTCTGCTACCCTAACTTTCTGATTGTATTAGGACAAGCTCTAAAGGTTAAACCCACGGCACAAGTTTCGAGCTACGTGCTGCGTGTTCGATTCGCCAACTCGCAACACGTAATCCGCAAATTTATTAACCTCATCCTTAACCTTGCTGCAAATTTTTTACTGTAAAAAATTTAAGTCATCCTGCTAAACAAAAAAGGGTCTCAAAGTAAAATGCTTTGAGACCCTTTTTTTTATTGTTGTTTATTTATTATGCTTATTCCTTCTCCATTTCCTCATTAAAAGCTTTTATACTCTCGTCTAGCGCTGTTTTTAATGATTCTATTTCCGCTTTCAGCTCATCTTTCTTGTCGCCTGCGGCATCTTTAAACTCATCCACCTTATTACAAAGCTGTTCCGATGTTTGCTCAATATCATTAAGCTTATTATCAAGTTTAGCTTTAAGTTCGCCTTCAATATTGTCGGCTTTGTTTCTCATGCTGGCAATATTCTCCTCGGTTTTGGCAGTAAAGTTCTCGAAATTGTTAATAAATTCATCAAACTCTCCCTCGATAAAATCCTTGGTGGTTGTGGCAGCTTCATTTATCTCTTTTTTCACATCCTCTTTGGTTGTATCCTTTTTTTGTTCCTGACCAGCGCAAGCAACAATTAGTAAGCTTGCAGTAGCAATTGTAAATAGTTTAGCAATAGTTTTCATGGTTTTTTTTTTAGGTTAAATAATTTATTAATAACGCCTTAAATATAGTGAATACTATACAACTAATCAAGCGTAAGACCTTTTTTAATATAAATCTGGGTATTCAATGCCTAGACCCAATTTTTTATTTGAATATTGCTATCTCCGACAGCGACTAAGTTTCACAACCAATTTTGTCACCAAAATTGGGCTCGACTATGTTGGGGTAACCCGTATTTGCATTCATCTTTAACAAATTCGATGAATAATGCGGGTTAAAAGTGTGGGTTTGAATTTAGGAATCATTACAAATACTAAACAAGGGAACCACTTCTGTTGGCTCCCTTGTTTAAACTCATTAAATACTGCTAATACCTTACTGTAATATCAATAGATACGCTTTCACCGGGATCCACGCCATCAAAGCCATACGTATAATTTATTTCCTCCAAATCAAATTTATTGTTTTTGTTTACATCATTAAATACTAAAATAGTGAAATTACTGTAGCCCGAAATAGAAACATCATAAAAAACTGTTTTATCGCCAACTTTAATACTTTTTGCTTCAAGAGGCGATACATCATAATCACCATCATCTTTAAAAGTAACTATGTCTTCATATAATGAAGCTTTCCAGTTTTCTGTTAATCCAAAACCTTTATCATCCCAAGTAAGATTAGCACCCACTTGTGTGTCTTTTTTACAAGATGTTGTTAAAACAACAATTGACATTAAACTCAATACAAATAAAATTCTCATAATCGTTAAAGTTTTAGTTAATAATTAGATGTACATAAATCTGTTAATTAAATACTTAGCTTCTATTCCCTGATTTATAATGATTATCAAAAGGATTTTCAATATGCCAAAGCATTGGTTTTGAACAGGTGCTACTCTCCAATGTTCTTGATTACATTTATATCTATATGCTTTATTAAAGTGGGTTGCAAAATTGCAACCCACTTTTTGATACATTGATAACAGATTAAATGGCTATGGTTTAACTAGCTTGATATGCGTAGATTTTCTATTTATGTCTATTACTTGAAGTAAGTACAAACCACTACCTAATTTTTGGGTATTTATCTGCTTGCTAATTTCGCCATTAATATGCTTTTGTATAACCACTTGCCCATTAATATTCGTAATAACTATCCTCCTTATGCCCTTATCGCTTTCAATTGTTAGGTTGTTAGTAAATGGGTTGGGGTAAGCAATAATGTTAAACTCCAATGGTATAATAGGGCTATATGTAGATTCTTTAGTGGCACAACTAATATCATCGACATATAGAAAAAACTTATTAACAGAAACACAAACAATAGCTATATGAACATTTTGCCCTGCATAGCCACTTAAATCGTAACTATACTTAGTATAAGAGGCTGAAATATCTGTTTCGTAGCCAATCTTTGTGAAGCTTACTCCTTCATCAGTTGAAATCTGAATATCAAATGATTCGAGATAAGCTGGATCTTGAGACTTTGCCCAGAAAGAGAACTCTATCTCTTCACCAGCAGGAAGCGTTAATAATGGTGTTATCAGCCAATCGTTATTACCACTTGTGTTATACTTAACACCCGCACATTTTGTGCCACTATATGCAATTTCTACCTCGCTAGAATTTTGGTAGATTCCCCACTTATTACCGTCCATCTCCATCTATGACAATCCATTTATGTAGTTCTCCATCAAAATTTTCAAAAAATGGAAGAGGTAGTGGATCAGCAGTTGCATCCTCCAAGGTGGTAAACTCTTTCTGTTCGCCATAGCCCGTTCCAGCACTATTGGTGGCATACGCCCTTACGTAGTAAGTGGTATTGGCGGTTAGGCCAGCTAGCTCGCTGATAAATTCGCCTACCCCTGTACCATCCTCCGTTTTGCTATCGGCAACTGTTGGGTTTTGGGTTGTGCTCCAGCAAACCCCGCGTGAGGTAACCTCGGCATCGCCATCACTGGTAACGTTACCGCCACCTGTGGCTGTGGTTTGGGTAATGCTAGATATGGTGGTTGTAGTAACTGTTGGTGCTTCTGTAGCTTGTTCGGCTATTTGACAACTAAAATCATCAACAAATAAATAGTATTGATCAACCGATACGCATACAATAGCCACCTTTACATTCTGACCGGCATAACTACTCAAATTGTATGAGAATTCGGTATATGCATTCGGTATGTCTACCTCAGAGGATATGTTGTCAATTTGCTGTCCATTATTGGAGATGACTTTCACATCAAACGATTCTAGTAAACTGCTATATTCAGATTTTGCCCAAAGTGAAAAACTGATTGATTCTCCAGCGGGGAAACTCAATAGAGGAGAAATTAGCCAGTCGTCATTTCCACTTGGGTTCCAATGAACTTTTAAGTGTTTTGTTCCCGAGTGAGGGTCATCGCTAGATATTACCCATGAGTATCCATCCCCGTCATCGTCCCTAATTGTCCAATGCGAAATATCTCCCTCAAAACCATCAACAAATGGAAGAGGTAGTGGATCAGCAGTTGCATCCTCCAAGGTGGTAAACACCACCTCATTACCATACCCCGTTCCGGCACTATTGGTAGCATATGCCCTTACGTAGTAGGTAGTATTGGCGATTAATCCCGTTAGGTTGCTGATAAATTCGCCTAGTCCTATACCATCCTCCGTTTTGCTGTCGGTAATTGTTGGGGCTGGGGATGTACTCCAACAAACCCCGCGTGCGGTAACCTCGGCACCGCCATCATCAGTAATATTACCGCCACTTGTGGCTGTGGTTTGGGTAATGTTGGTAATGGCATTGGTTGTTACAATTGGTGACACAATTGTGGCTTCTCCCTCAACACACCGAACCGAATACCCAAGTTCTTTTGTTAGGTTTGAAGTTCCACTTAACCGGACACTATTATGGTACATGCTTTTGTATGTAGCACGGTTAGGAATATTTGCAACAGGTGATGAGGACCACCATCTTCCATGATGGCCAACATATTGAAACCCGTCACCTACTGAACGAAAACCTCCTGGTAATGCACTAAATCCACTTTCGTTAGTTGCACCCTCATTGGGACTATCCCATCGTGGGTGAGCCTCAGGTTCAGTGCGTGGACTTTTCATTTTCCCTCCAGCATTATCATCGCCTAATGGATCTAGGAATGTTTCAAGGATATTCCAGTCTTCATCAGTAGGCACATGCCAGCCCACAGGACAAAGTTTTTCAGTAGCTACTGCGTGGAAATTATAGAGTGCTCCATAACGATCCTTGTTGATAATATCATCATTGTACCAACAGTATGCAGGAGTTACATCAGTTGTCCAGTTTGTGCCAGTATTGTTATCAATTGCTGTCCCATCATTCAATTGGGTGGTTTCAAGATTCTTTCCCATCCACTTCTGAGTACCAATCTCAACCACTGGGTAAACGTTGCCATCAATATCAGTGACAGTTTCTCCTGAGTACTCTTCCTCGGTAGTAAACACCACCTCATTACCATAACCCGTACCGGCGCTATTGGTAGCATACGCCCTTACGTAGTATGTGGTATTGGCAGTTAGCCCCGTTAGGTTGCTAGTAAATTCGCCTACTCCTGCACCATCCTCCGTTTTGCTGTCGGTAATTGTTGGGGCTGGGGATGTACTCCAACAAACCCCGCGGGCGGTAACATCTGCACCTCCATTATCTGTAATATTACCGCCACCCGTGGCTGTGGTTTGGGTAATGCTGGTGATGGTAGTTGTGGTAACCTGAGGTTCCTGAAACACCAATTCTTGTGATAATCTTGATGCCCCTACCGTAGTAGCAACCCAAAGGTCAGTATCGGCAGCAGCAAAAATAGCCTCAACAGTATTGCTTATAATGTCGCTGTTACTTTTATTATACACTATCCACTGGTCGCCGTTCCGGTAGGCAACTCCTCCTCCATCGCCCCAATCTGGAGAAAGACCAATCCATAAAACAGAGTTCGCATCATATGTTACTGTTTTAACTTTTCCTGCAGGAAGCCCTTCGGTAGTTGTATAGTTTACGAAATTTGTTCCGTCAAATCGGGTTAAGCCATCGTCAGATGCAATCCAAACATACTCATCATCAAACTCAAATGAGTTTACAATGTTTTTAAGGAGTCCATCTTCAGTGGTATAATTAGTAAAAACCCCACCACTAAATACCGATATTCCTGAAGAGGTTCCTATCCAAATATCATTCTTATTGGCAAAAATCCTTTTGGTAAATTTGGAGATAAGACCATTACCCTCACTGTAATTTGTAAATGTAGTACCGTTGAATTTTGAAATGCCTTTGCTAGTAGCGAACCAAATATTTCCGTCTAAATCTTGAGCTAGGCTTTCAATATCATCATCAGGTAATCCATTAGTATTATTATACAATATATATTCTGTTCCATTAAAAAGAACCGCACCTTGGCTTGTACCAAACCAAACATTACCATTTTCCTCAACTAAAACACTTTTGACCCAGTTGCTAGGTAGTTTATCATTATTTGTAGAAACCTCAGTCCAAGTTGTACCGTTGAAAATAGAAGCACCTCCTGTATATGTTCCAAATGCGATTAATCCTTGGGAGTTCCCGTGTATAGCAAGAAGGTAATTGTTTATTAAACCATCGGCGGTGTTAAGCGTTACCCATGTATTATCTGTAAAATTGGAAATACCATTATCAGTTCCAAATAATAACGAGGTTGGTGTTTGTACCAGAATAGTGTTTACGGCATTGTGTGCTAAACCTTCGGTTTTAGTATAGTTGGTAAATGAAGTGCCATTGTATTTACTAACACCTCCAAGTGTGGCAACCCATATCACGCCATTTTCATCGACCTTTACATCCTTTACACCATCACCTACTAATCCCTCGGTCTCTGAATAAGCAGTAAAGTTGGTTCCATCGTATTTTACCAAACCACTCCAACCAGTACCAATCCAGATATTACCATTCGAATCTTCAGCTAGTGCTTTGGTATAATTACTTGGCAATCCATTTTCGGTTGTATATGTTACAATATTGGTCCCATCGTAAACCGATAGCCCATTTGCACCAGCAATCCATATAGTACCATCGCTAGCGGCTAAAACATCGTACCCCGAACTGCTCGGCAAGCCGTAAAGGGTTTGCCAATAATTTCCGTCAAGATAGGCTACGCCGCCAATAGTGCCAGCCCATAGGGTACCATCAGTTTCCATAGCGAATGACTGGACGTTCTTGTTAGGCAAACTCTCATAGGAAGTAAATGATGTTCCATCGTACTTGGATATCCCATTAGAGGTTCCAATCCAGATGTTTCCATCGATAGTTTCAATCAATGCGTTAATTGTGTTACTTACTATACCATCAGATTCTGTGTAGTTCTCCCAAGTTTCACCATCTGATAGTAGCACCGCAAGACCTTCATTAGTGCCTATCCATAGTTTTCCGTCAGAACCTTTCAATAAGGCTAGCACCTTATTGTTTGGAATTGCATTTGACCCTGTGTTGGTTGTAGCAAACGTTGTAAATGTTGGGCTACCACCTTTTAAGTCCCAATCTCCTTTCTGCTGGGAATACGAATACGTAAAAGCCATCAGCATGAGAAGCATCATGCACATATTCAGTAAAATCCGTTTCATAGCTATAGGGTTTAATTAATAATAAAGTAATATTATACTGTAAGTTAGGTGCATCCATCTACTCAACGTCTATTTCTAGGTTGATAATATTTATAGAAGGTATTCTCAATGTGCCAGAGCATTGGTATTGGGTGAATGCTATTTTTATAGTTTGCGTTAGGGTCCATACCCATAAATACTATGAACGAGGCTTTACCGTTGGTTAGATCCTTAATGCTACAACTCTTTCCGCTAGCATCCTCCACGTCAAAATTGGGAAGTTCCATACCCTCGATATTCCCTTTATCCCAGCCCTTAAAATTGGGTTCTTGGCCCTCGGTGTATGATTTATTTGGGTTTACCTTAGCTAGCTTTCCTTTTGTAACATGGTTCTTAAGGTATTCTTCCAAAGGTTTTTTCTTTGGTTTTTTCTGATCGCTAACAATTATGTTGCCATATAAATCGGCATCCTCGTAAGGTCTATCACCAAAGTTTTTGTGATATGAGCGCTGGTATGCAACAACCCCATTATTGTCGAGTAGTAGGGTACTTATATACGAGGGATTTACAAGCCCCCATTTAGAATCCCAGCGTGCGAGAAAGCTGTTAGGGTTTGGATTTTCGGCTACATTAAAAGCCAAATCTTTTAAGTAGTAAAATTTGAGATGAGGAAACTGTGCCTCATCAAATGAGGGGTTAACCTTACCCACTACTAAAACAATTACCTCCTCGGGGGCGTGTTTGTGTTTTTTTGCTTTGCGCTGTGCTTGTAATGAGGTTGATACTACTAGCATAGCAACCAAAAAAAGCACCGATTTTAATGTGTAGTTGATTGTTTTCATAGGTCTATTTGTTTGTTTTGTTAACATTGCCTTAAAGTGTTCATAAGGATATTTAGTATTCCATTATTTTACGAGCGGATTATTTAGGGTCTTAATACAGCTTACCAGCTAGCTATTAATAGGTTGCAACAAGATCATTTTTGCATTGCTTCTGATCTTAAACCGTTTGGTTGAACCAATCCCTAAACAATCCACTCGGATTCCTCCCTTTACTGTTGTTATGTGTATTAGCCAGCGTGTTATTTTGTTAGTTTAAAATTTAGCTTTTGCAAAGACACCAGATCAACACTGGTTTCGGTTAAATTTTTATAGTTTACTTGTGTTGGTATTTTGGGAACAAAATCGGTCCCTGTTACAGCTTTCATAAATTTTGCAGCAGCAAGATTTCCAAGGCCGCCACTCTCCTTCATTTCAGATTGCGAGGTAATAAATCCGGTTTCTGTTGCTTGAAAATTTGTCAACTGTTCTCCACTTCCTTTAATTTCAGGCTGATTAATGTGACTTTCGAAATATACAAGATCCCCTTTTTTATGTATTCCATAGTCAACTGTAACAACAACTACGTAGCTATCAACAGCTAGTGTTGCATCTTTTTTATTCCAGGCAGCAATTCTTTCATCGATGATAGACCTTGGTATATCAAATCGAAAAATGGCCTTTCCACCATATTCCCTATCATTAAATGCCTTAAATTCTACGGTTGCTTTGTCATAAAGCGTTCCCATCTTCTCATCCTTTTTTTTACCAAAAGAATCAATATTCCAGAGTCCAATAAGCTTAGAAGTTACTTCTGTGTATTCTTTTGTCCCTTCTGTGTGATAAGGATTTTTCTTTCTCTTTTGTCCATAAGAAGTTAGAATACAACCAAAAATTAATGTGATAGCTAAGATTTTTTTCATGATAAATAGTGTTTAAATAAACTTACTCTTTTAAGGATTTTCAGTTTACTCCTGTATGATTTTTTTATGCAGCTCTCAATTATTCTAATTTCAGGTAAAAAAGTTAACTTAAATGATATTTTGCTTGGTAAGGAATTCAATTATTCTTTCACTATTCTCGCTACTTACCGGAATAGAGTCGGTATTAGTTAGGGTTACAAATGCATCGCACTGTACAAATGATTTCAGGTAATTTAAATTGATTAAATGGTTTGGGTGGATGCGAATAAATTGGTAATCGCTGAAATCTTCGGCAATAATAGGTAGAGGTACAAGCGCTGAAAAATAGTCGCCCTCATTAAGCAGGAACGAACACTCGTTGCTCTGCCATTTCACTCGTACAATGGATGTAATAGGAATCACCACGTAGTAATCGTTTGGTAACAACACCTCAATATTATCGTCGCTCTTTAGCGTGTATGGGGTGTTACTACCCCATTGCTTTATTTCTAATACGCTTGATGAAAAGCATGTTGAGTTAAACCATGCTATTAATGGTAAATCTTCAATTTGCTCACTCTGCAAAGTGGGTAAACTAGAATTAACGATGAGTACTTTAGGCATGGCTCAATTAATTTTAACCTAAAGTAATGTTGAATACCCTTTATTTAAAAGGTGTAAATAGTATTTACAGGGTTTGATTTATTATTTGAAGTGGTTGGGTTATTATTTGGAGAAGGAGGTGGAAGTTTATAAAGTTGAAAGCGAAAAGCTAAGAACTAAAAGAGAGTAAGTGTAAATGCTGAAATTAGGTTGAGAAAGTTTGCTTTTGGTGACACTATCCCGTAAAGTGTGTAAGTATACATCAGAGGGTTTGACTTTATAGTTGAACCCTTTCCGCAAAAATAGACACTATCCCGTAAAGTGTGTAAGTATACATCAGAGGGTTTGACTTTATAGTTGAACCCTTTCCGCAAAAATAGTCAAAAATTGATTCAGAATCAATCCCCAGTTTCTGATCGGCCGGGTCCACT
>Ga0265295_1008569_pt1 | contig 11303 bp, 10 predicted proteins | sample Munlansysbiofilm_FD_192503 | JGI IMG/M metagenome (GOLD analysis project Ga0265295, IMG submission 192503) | Leachate microbial communities from a municipal landfill in Southern Ontario, Canada - Methane capture system biofilm | ecosystem: Engineered > Solid waste > Landfill > Unclassified ... | reverse complement strand
AGGAGCAGGCCGGCTGAACGGTCCGGCCCGGCCGGTACTCAGCGCTCGAAGATGTTGGCTAGGCCGCCGAGCACCGAGCCCTCGCCCTTGGCCCCGCCCATGGTCTGCGGCGCGGCCTCCCAGATGCGACCGGCGAGCCGCGAGAAGGGCAGGGACTGCAGCCAGACGTGGCCCGGGCCGCGCAGGTTGGCGAAGAAGAACCCCTCGCCGCCGAAGATCGCGGACTTGACGTTGCCCACGAACTCGATGTCGTAGTGGACCGTGCGGGTCAGGGCCACCAGGCAGCCGGTATCGACGCGTAACGTCTCGCCGGCTGTCAGTTCCTTCTCGACGATGGTGCCGCCGGCGTGGACGAACACCAGCCCGTCGCCGTCGAGTTGCTGCATGATAAACCCCTCGCCGCCGAACAGGGCCACGCCGATCTTCTTCTGGAAGGCGATCCCCATCGACACCCCCTTGGCCGCGCAGAGAAAGGCGTCCTTCTGGCAGATGATGCGGCCGTGGTAGCGGCTTAAGTCGAGCGGGATGATTTTGCCCGGGTAGGGGGCGGCAAAGGCGAGCCGCCCCTTGCCCGCACCGGTGTAGGTGAACAGGGTGGTGAACAGCCCCTCGCCGGTGACCAGCCGCTTGCCCGCGCCGATCATCTTGTCGAGAAAGGAGCCGGCGTCACCGGCCCGGGAACCGTCGCCGAACACCGTCTGCATGACGATCTGCTCATGCATGTACATCATCGCCCCGGCCTCGGCGATGACACTCTCCTGCGGGTCGAGTTCGATCTCCACGAACTGCATCTCGTGGCCGAAGATGGTGTAGTCGATCTCGTGCGCCTCCTTGCCTCCAACGGGCGGCGGCCCCTGCGGCTGGCCGCCGGGCTGCAGTTCCGGCACCTGGGCAACGGGCAGCCAGTCGGCAAAGCCGTCCCGCCAGACCAGGGTGGCCGGGGTGTGGCGGCCGGTCGCGAGGTCGTCCTGCAGTTGCTCAAGGGTGAAGGGCCCGAGGGATGCGCCGTCCGCGGCGACGTACCAGTTCGACATGGGAGGACCTCCGGGTGGGAGTGGTTGGGGGACAACGGTAACCGGGCCATGGTAGCGGACCGGCCCGCCCGGGCAAAGGGTTTTCTGGCCGGGCCGGAGATTTCGCCGGCCCCTGCCGCTCAGCGGCGGTTGGCCGGGTCGAGTACCTTGCAGAAGGTGGCCTTGCCGTCGCCCTGGTCGTAAAAATCGGCCAGGAGCGCCTCCTGCTGGAAGCCGCAGGCCCGGTAGAAGGCCCGGGTCGGTGCGTACTGGGCCCGGCTCGAGGTATCGACATAGACCCGCCGGCCGCCCGCCGCCGCGATCCGCGCCTCGGCCGCGGCCAGCAGCCGGCGGCCGAGCCCGCCCCCTTTCCGGTCCGGACGGACCACGATCCAGTACAGATCATAGGCTCCCCGGGTGCAGGGGATGGGGCCAAAGCAGGCAAAGCCGAGCAACTCCCCCGCCTCCTCGGCCAGCAGGAAGTGATAGCCGCTGGCCGCGCCCCGCGTGAGCCGTTCTTCGGCCAGTTCCGCCGCCACCTCCGCCTCCTCCCGGCTGAAGAAACCGGTGGCCGCGGCCAGGGCATAAACCCGGGCCGGGTCCTCGGGCTTCAGTTCTTCGCGCAGTTCCAGCATCAGGCCCCGACCGCGCTGTCGGCGACGATCCGGCGGACCGCCTCGCTAAAAGGAATGGCGGCCCGCTCCAGGGCGGCGCTGAAGCCGGCGTCCGGCGACAGGCAGGGGTTGGCGTTGACCTCCAGGACCCACGGGGCGCCGGTCGCATCGATGCGGAAATCCACCCGGGCATACCCGTTCAGCCGAAAGATCCGCCAGCAGGCGAGCGCCAGCTGCTCGAGCCGGACCAGCAGCGGCCCGTCCGCCGGCGGGAAGTCGAAGCTGCGCCGGGTGTGGCTGCAGGCGAACGACTGTTCGTCCCATTTGGCTCGGTAGTCGAGGATGCGTGGCATGCCCGGCGGGAAGTTGTCGAAAACGATCTCCGCCGGCGGCAGCAATTCCGGCCCGCGTGGCCCGGCGAGCAGGGCGAGATTGCACTCGCGGCCCTCGATGTAGTGCTCGGCGAAGCAGGGACCGTTCAGCCGGCGGGCGCGCTCCGGCAGCAGCTCCCGCACCGCCCGCCCGTTCTGATCCCGGACCAGGCTGTTCGCGTCCAGGCCGATGGAGGCGTGCTCCCACACCGACTTGACGATCCAGTCGGCTGCTCCGGGCGGGAGGTCGTCGTCCCCGGGCTCCACCCAGGCGGGCACCGGCAGGCCGGCCCCCTGCAGCCAGCGCTTGGCGAGCAGCTTGTTCGAGGTGAGCAGCAGCGCGTCCGCCCGGCAGCCGGTGTAGGGCACGCCCAAGGTCTCCAGGCAGGCCGGGACGAGATGGATGAGGCGGCCGCTGCCGGCCAGGGACTCGACCAGGTTGAACACCAGCTCGGGTTGTTGCCGCCGCAACTTCGTGGCCAGCGTGGCCAGGTCCAGGTCGCAGTCCAGCCGGTCGACGGTGTGACCGAGGGCGGTGAGCGCCCCGGTCACCGCTGCAGCTTGGTCGAGCACGTCCCGGCCGTCCGGGCTGTCGGCCGCGGTGACCCGGTCATGGAGGATGAGTACCCGCATCAGCGCTCTCCGGCCAAGCGGGCGCGGGCCGAGTCGACGATCCGCCGGATGAGTTCGCGGTAGGGGATGCCGCGATTGCCGCAGATGATCGGCAGGTCCGAGTGGTCCGGGTGGATGCCGGCCAGCGGGTTGACCTCGAGGAACAGTGGCCGGCCGTGGGCGTCGCAGCGCAGGTCGACCCGGCCGCCGTCGCGGCAGCCGAGCGCGCGCCAGGCGGCCAGGGCGGTGGCCTCGGCCGCGGCCACTGCCGGATCGTCCTCCGGGCGGAGCAGTCGGTAGTGGACCCGGGTGCGCCACTCCTCCTTGTTGGCATAGGAGTAGACACCCGGTTCGGCGGTGTCCAGCAGCTGCACCTCGATGGTGCCGAGCACCTCGGCGCGGGCGCCGGTGCCGACGATGCCGGTGGTGAACTCGCGGCCCGGCAGGTAGGGCTCGATGAGCACCGGCTGGCAATAGCGGGCCAGCAGTTCCGTGCAGGCCGGAACCAATGCCTCCCGGTCGCGGACGATGGAGGCCGGGGTGACCCCCTTGCCCGTGCCCTCGGCCACCGGCTTGATGAACCAGGGTGGGGCGAAGGGGACCGCGGTCGCTTCCTCCGGCCGCTCGGCCACGAGGAAGTCCGCGGTGGCCACGCCGGCGTCGCGCACCACCCGCTTGGTCAGCCCCTTGTGCAGGGTCAGGCTGAGCACGAGCGGGTCGGAGAAGGTGTAGGGGACCTGGTACAGGTCGAGCAGGGCCGGCACCTGGGCCTCGCGGCTGATGCCGTGCATGCCCTCGGCGATGTTGAACACCAGGTCCCAGCGGCGGCCGGCGACCAGGGCCGCGGCCAACTGGCGGCCGTGGCCGATCCGCTCGGGGTGGTGGCCGAGTTCAGCTAGGGCACTCTCGATGGCCTCGATGGTCGCCTCCTGGTCGAACTCGGCGGTCTCCTCCTCGGAATAGCCCTCGGCCAGGTAGGCCGAGCGCAGGTCATAGGTCAGGCCGATGGTCAGTGACATGAGGGTTCCCCGGGTGATGCGGACGGGATCGGGTTCGGCTGCGGGTACTCCCCTCCGCCGGGCTCGGGGTAACGGAACAGTCGCCCCTCGTAGTTGCGCAACACGAGGCCGTCCGTGTCCCGGCCGGCCACCGCCTCGGGCAGCAGCGGGATCTTGCCGCCGCCCCCGGGTGCGTCGATGACATAGGTGGGCACGGCGTAGCCGCTGGTGTGGCCGCGCAGCCCGCGGAGGATCTCCAGCCCCCGCTCTACCGGCGTGCGGAAATGGGCCGAGCCCGGGATCGGGTCGCACTGGTAGAGGTAGTAGGGGCGGACCCGCATCATGAGCAGGCCGTGCATGAGCCGCCGCATGGTGTCCACCTCGTCGTTGATGCCGGCGAGCAGCACGGTCTGCGAGCCCAGCGGGATGCCGCCGTCGGCCAGCATGGTGCAGGCGCGGTGGGTCTCCCGGGTGCATTCGTCCGGATGGGTGAAGTGCAGGCTCATCATCAGCGGGTGATGGCGGCGGAGCATGCGTACCAGCGCGGGCGTGATCCGCTGGGGCAGCACCGCCGGCACCTTGGTGCCGATGCGGATGATTTCCACATGGGGGATCATCCGCAACCGGGTGAGTACCCGGTCGAGCTGGTCGTCGGCGAGCAGCAGCGGGTCGCCGCCGGACAGGAGCACGTCGCGGATGGCCGGCCGGGCGGCAATGTAGGCGAGCGCCTGTTCCAGCCGCTCCCCGGACGGGTGCAGGGCGTCGTGGCCCACCAGGCGCGAGCGGGTGCAGTACCGGCAGTAGGTCGAGCAGCAGTCGGCGAGCAGCAGCAGCACCCGGTCGGGATAGCGGTGGACCAGGCCCGCTACCGGGCTCATGGCGCCCTCGTCGAGCGGGTCGTCGGTTTCGCCGGGCGAACGCAGGGTCTCACGCACCGTGGGCACCACCGAGCGGCGCAGCGGCTGGGCCGGGTTGTCCGGGTCGAGCAGGCTCAGGTAGTAGGGGGTGATCGAAAGCGGCAGGCCGCTGCCTGTGCCCGCAGCCTTTTCCTCGTCGGAAAGGTGGAGCATGGCGGCCAGCCGGTCGAGGCTGCGGACCCGGTTGGCCAGCTGCCAGTGCCAGTCGTTCCAGAGCCGGGCGGGGATGTCGGGGAAGTGTCGTTTGCGGAAGCTTTGTGCGGCCCGGGCGCGGTATCTGGCCCGGGGCGAGGGCAGGCGGACCACGGACGCGGTCGCGCCCGAGGGGCGCCGGCACCGGGAGGTGCGGGCGTGACTGGGGTCGGGGGGCTCGTCGTCCCCCTCATCGAAGGCCGGTGCTGGCACGATGTCCAGCTGGTCGGACGGCATGGTGCTGCTCTGCATGGCGGATCCTTGCGGGTGGGAGAGGCCGGACGCGGTCGCGCCCGGAGACCGGCGACCGGACAGCCCGGCCACCGACGAGTTCAGTGGCGCGAATATAGGGCTTTTGCGCTGAAACGCAATGGAAAAGAAGACCCGCGTGTGAATTATAAAATATATATATTACAATAAGTTATAATTTTTTCAGGGTGACTTGTCGGTCCGCGGCGGCAGCGGCCCCCGATGGGGCAGGTCCGGAAACGGTTTGCGTGTCCCCGGTCACCGTCAGGCCGGGTCGCTGCGCCGCCGGAAAGTGGTACCCGAAAGGGCGGAGCAGGGGCGTCCGCGCCCCTGCTCCGGCCGGAAAATGAGACGGGCGGAGCCGAAGGGTGGGACTTTTTCCCGCCGGTACAGTATAGAAACAGGTTGTCGCGCCACGCGTCGGGCCCGGCACGGGCCGGGAGGAACGGCTCCGTTTACAGTGGGCGCCGCCGATCAGCAAAGGAGAGGGCATGACCGAGATCACCCGCTACGTCAAGGGGCAGGACCCGGACCGGGACGCCTGGCTGACCAATTTTTTCACCGAGAACCATCTCGCCTACGAGACCTTTCCGGATGCGGTGGCCTCGCCCGAGCAGCTCAAGTTCATCGTCCACCTCGACGAGGGCGAGATCTACTACCCCTGCTCGGACGAGTTGTTCGCCGCCATCATCGAAAAGCGCGCCGACACCATTCTCACCTCGGCCTACATCGGCATCTGGACCCGGCTGGAGCGGCTGGTGCGCGAGGTGGTTACCGACGACTTCAAACAGCGCTACCTGCTCAGCCTGCTGAGCATCAAGTACAACCACGAGGTGATGCACAAGGTGCAGCTGCCTGGCCGCATCGAGAAGCGGCTGCTCGGCATCTTCACCACCATCAGCGAGATCGACCGGCCGCTGGCTGTTGAGCGCGAGCAGGAGAACCGGCGGGTGGCCGCCTTTCTCAAGTCCGCGGACTTCGATCGGTGTTTCAACTCGCCCAAAGGGCTGGAGATCACCGGTGACACCACCCTCACCGACATCGACCTGCAGCTCCACCTGCTCCGGTTGAAGAGGCTGTTGCTGCTCAGCTCCCTGCGGCCCATCTGGCGCCAGGACGAGCCGCCGGACCTGGCCACCATCTGCCAGGTGATGAACGCGCCCCTGGACACACCGGAGTGGGCCTGGATCTGCAACTGGCTGCACGACGTCATTGCCGGCCGGCGCCGGCCCTGCATTCTCTGGGTGGGCGGCCGCTCCGGCGAGATCGTCTTCGACCTGGCGATCCTGCGCATCTTCATGAAGATCGGCATCAAGGTGATCCTCGCGGTCAAGCAGAATTTCTACTATCACCGGGTCTCCTTCGTCGACCTGCTCGAGGACCCGACCCTGGACGAGCTGCTCGAGGACGCTGATCTGATCGGCGACCCGAAGATCAGCAAGAACGAGCTGGTCGCCCACCTGGACAAGGACAACCGGCTGCTCGTCATCAGCGACGGCACGCGCGAACCGTTCAACCCGTTGCTCACCTCGGTCACCTACGCCCGCGCCTTCAAGGAGGCGGACTTGGTGGTCTACCGCAACCCCGGCGGTCGCGAGAACATCAACAACCACTTCCTGTTCACCCGCGACATCGTCTCCATCATCCCGGCGGACGACGGCGAACTGGACATCCTCCTCAAGGAGCGCCACCCGCGCGCCGTCCGCTTCTCGCGGGCGGAACTGCGGCGCAAGGCCGAGCAACTGATCGACATGGTCAAGCGGGAGAAGGCGGCGGGCAAGACCATCATGTTCTACTCGGCCATCGTCGGCTCCATCCCGGGCCAGCTGAAGACCGCCAAGGAGGTGCTCAACGTCTTTGTCGAGCATCTGCGCAGCTCGCTCCACGAGGTGGTCATCATCAACCCGGGCGAGCATTTCGTCGAGGGCATGGACGCGGACGACATCATGTACATGTGGGAGATCTTCCAGCGCTCCGGCAACATCGACATTTGGCGGTTCCAGACCGTGGACGACATCGTCAAGTCGTTTGAGCTGATGGGCAAGAAGGTGCCGCCCGAGTGGACCGGCAAGGATGCCACCTACTCCACCGGCTGCACCAAGGAGATGGAGATCGCCATGCAGATCCAGAAGCAGTACCCGGAGATGCAGCTCACCGGCCCGCCCTACGAGAAGTTCCAGCGTCGCAAGGAGTACGGCGTGGGCAAACTCTACGACCGCACCCTGGCCGGCAGCGAGTGAGACGCGCCGGGTCGGGGTTTTTCACCGTCTTTTACCGTACAGGAACAAGTGATGTCTAACGGACAGCCCGTCAGTTTTCTCGATGCCACCTATCGCAAGATCTATCCCCAGGATTTCGACTTCCGCCGCCAGGCCGAGGCGCGGCTCAACCAGCTGACCATGCCCCACTGGGCCCTGGGCGACCTGATGGACCTGGCCATCGACCTGGCCGGCATGACCCGCTCCATGCACCCGCCGGTGGCCCGCAAGTGCGTGGTGGTCATGGCCGGCGACCACGGTGTCACGGCCGAGGGGGTGAGCCGCTATCCGGCCGAGGTGACCACTCAGATGGTGCACAACATCGTCCGCGGCGGGGCCGGCATCAATGCCCTGGCGCATCAGGCCGGGGCCGAGGTGCGGGTGGTGGATATGGGCGCTGTGGACGATTTCGCCGACCTGGTCCGCGCCGGCACGATCATCGCCAAAAAGATCGGCCGGGGCACGGCCAACATGGTCTACGGGCCGGCCATGACCCGGACGCACGCGGTCATGGCGGTGGAGGCGGGGATCGAGGTGGCCAACATGCTCGCCCCGGAGGTGGACCTGTTCGGCACCGGCGAGATGGGCATCGGCAACACCACCCCGAGTACGGCCATCGCCGCGGTGCTCACCGGCCGCCCGGTGGCCGAGGTCACCGGCCGCGGCACCGGCATCGACGACGACCAGCTGCGCCACAAGATCAGCGTGGTCGAGCGGGCCATCGCCCGCAACCGGCCCGACCCGAAGGACGGCCTGGACGTGCTCGCCAAGGTGGGCGGGTTCGAGATCGGCGGCATCGCCGGCCTGATCCTCGGCGCCGCCGCCCACCGCAAGCCGGTGCTGGTCGACGGCTTCATCTCCACCGCCGGGGCGATGATTGCCTGCATGCTCGAACCGTTTGTCCGCGACTTCATCATCTGCGCCCACCGGTCGGTGGAGCCGGGCCACGGGGCGCTCATCGACAAGCTCGGCCGCAGGCCGCTGCTCGACCTCAACCTGCGGCTCGGCGAGGGCACGGGCGCGGCCCTGGCCATGAACGTGGTCGAGGCGGCGGTGCACGTGCTCACCGAGGTCGCCACCTTTGCCGAGGCCGGGGTGAGCGGCGCCGAATGATCGCTCAGGTCTGTTGGCGGATAGAGGTACAAAAAATTGAACTTTTGCCCGGCCGCCTCTTGACACCGGTACGACGGCGTTGTATCAAAATGCGTAAGAACCTCTCTCAACGGAGAATTTGGTCCTCGCGAGGAGAAGAGCTATGAAATATCTGGTTTGCACCATCTGTCTGTTCGTCCTGACAACATTCGCCCTGAACGCCCGGGCCAACGACGCCCAGGCCGCCTCCACCGACGGCTCGGTCGGGCACGGCGTGCCGGGGCACCTGAGTGACGAGGAAAAGCAGTGGTTCAAGACCTTCTACGAAGGCAACCTGTTCGCTGATGGCTGGCACGAGATCACCGCCTACCTGCTGTCCAGGACGCCGGAGGAGGAGCGGGCGGATCAGCGCAGAGCGCTCGACAACCTCGGCCGGAAAATCGTCCTCGAGTGGGTCCGGCCCAACGACGTGCGCAAGGTGGACACCGACATGCTCCGCGATTGGGGTGGCGTGCTCAAGGAAGCCGCCAAGGAAAACCCACAGCAACTGGCCCGGACCATCGCCGCTATCGATCAGGAGGTCGAGGCCGTCCTTGACTGATCCGGGGTGGCTGCGCCGCCATCCTCGGCCTGTTTTTTTCCCTCGATCCGGCAGAACAGTTCTCCCCGGTGGAGCAGCACCTCCACCCTTTCCCCCGCCTGTACCTGCGCCTGGTCAATCACCACCGCCCGATCCGGGCCGACCCGGCGAACCACCGAGTAGCCCCTGGCCAGGGTGGCCAGCGGGCTGACCGCCTGCAGAACCCCGGTTGCCCGGCTGAACCTGCGTGCCTGTTCCCGCAGCCCCTCTTGTGTTGCCTGCACCAACCGGTAGTGCAGTTCCTGCACCCGCTGCGCCTGCAGGGCCAGCCGGTGTGCCGGCTGCCGCTGCGCCAGCCGGCAGACGAGGGCGTCCAACCGTTGATGCTGCGCCATCAGTCGCCGTTTCAGGGCCACCTCCAGGCCGAGGGCGAGGTGGTCGAGGCGCAGAAGCAGCTTGTCGAGTGGATGGGTCATGGTGTGCAGCCGCTGGCGGGCAAGCGCAAGGCGCTGGTGCTCGCGGTCGATGCGGGCCGCGAGCACCCGGCGCAGCCGCAGCCGGCAGTTGGTGACCGCGGTGCGCAGTCCCTCCCGGTCCGGCGTGAGCAGTTCGGCCGCGCCGCTCGGCGTCGGGGCGCGCAGGTCGGCGGCAAAATCGGCGATGGTGAAGTCGATCTCGTGGCCCACCCCGCTGACCACCGGCAGGGAAGAGGCGCGGATGGCGCGGGCCAGCCCCTCGTCGTTGAAGGCCTGGAGATCCTCGATGGAGCCGCCGCCCCGGCAGAGCACGATCACGTCCGTGGTCACGCGCCGGTTGATGTCGGCGAGCGCCTGGATCATTTCAGCGGCCGCCTGCGCGCCCTGCACCGCCACCGGGTAGACGCTGATGCGCACCTGCGGGCAGCGACGCCCGGCGATCTTCAGGAAATCGTGCACTGCCGCCCCCCGCGGCGAGGTGACGAGGGTGATGTGTTCGGGAAAGGGCGGTGGCCTCCGCTTCAGGTGCTCGTCGAACAGCCCCTCGGCCGCCAGCCGCCGTTTGAGTGCCTCGAAGGCCTGCTGCAGGGCGCCGGCGCCACGGAAATCGATGGTGTCGACAATCAGCTGGTAATCGCCCCGCGGTTCGTAGACCGAAATCCGCCCGCGGCAGACGACCTGGGCGCCGTCCCGCGGGGTTTCGGCCAGGTAGCGCCGCTGCAGTTTGAACAGCACCGCCTTGAGCTGGGCCCCCTGGTCCTTGAGGGTGAAATAGAGGTGGCCGGAGGCGGGCCGGGCCAGGTTGGAGATCTCGCCGGCCACGCTGACAAAGGGGAATCGTCCCTCCAGCAGCCTGCGGATGGCGCCGTTGAGTTCGCTGACGGTAAGGACGCCCCGGTCATCCATGGCGGCTCACGGGGCGGCCCCCGGGTGGGCGGGCCGGACCGGGAGGGGAAGGGGCCAGGGCTTTTTGCGCACACATCTTGGATTGGCGGATGCTTTTTTTGTCTGTCGGGGTATAATCTTGCACCCTGCGACCCGGTCGCACAGAGTGGGCCGCGCCGATGCGCAGGTCCGCAATCTCATACCAGGACCGGTCGGCCCAGCGCAACCGCATTCAGCGCCGCCGCCCTGTCCCGCCACCAGTTATCGTCGACCAAGGAGACCAAGGAGCCATGGCGGAGCCCAGCGCCTTTGACCGTGAAAACATCAAGCTGCAGCCCCTGGGGCCACCCCCGGGCCTACTCGATCAATTCAACCTGCCGCCGGCCTTTGTCGCCTTTATCCGCCGCAACCGGCGGCCGCTCCTGATCGTTGCGGGCCTGTGCGCAACATTGGCCCTGGGTATCTCCGGCTACACCACCTACCGCGACCACCTCGCCGGCAAGGCGGCCTCCGCCCTGGACGCGGCGCTGATCGCCGGTACCGACAGCCGCAGCCAACTCGAGCAGGTGGTGAGCGAATTCGCCTCCACCCCTTCCGCAATGCTGGCACGCCTCGAACTGGCGCGACTGGACGAGCGGGAGGGACAGCGGACCGCGGCCATCGCCAAATACGAGGCGGTCAAAGCCGGTCTGGGCAAGGATTCGCTGCTCAAACCGCTCGTGCTCACCAAACTGGCCGGCCTGCTCGAGCAGGAACGGCAGTGGGACCGGGCGCTCGCACTGTACACCGAACTGGCGGCTGTCGGCGGTTTCGAGGCCGAAGCCAGCCGCGCCCTGGGCCGGGTCAACGAGCAGGCGGGTCGCAAGGCGGAAGCCGCGGCGGCCTACGCCAAATTTCTCGAGCTGACCGCGGTCACCGACCCCCAGGCCAAGGACAATCCCGAGCGGGAGATGATCCGCTTCAAACTCAACCAGCTGAAAGACTGATGGACATTATCCAGAGCCCGGCAGAAATGCAGCATTGGGCCGCGACGCAGGCCCTGGCCA
>Ga0265295_1008567_pt1 | contig 11305 bp, 10 predicted proteins | sample Munlansysbiofilm_FD_192503 | JGI IMG/M metagenome (GOLD analysis project Ga0265295, IMG submission 192503) | Leachate microbial communities from a municipal landfill in Southern Ontario, Canada - Methane capture system biofilm | ecosystem: Engineered > Solid waste > Landfill > Unclassified ... | reverse complement strand
CTGGGGTCAGACCCCGAATATATAAAAAAGGCTCAATGTATCGTGGATACATTGAGCCTTGGTAGTCAGGGTAAAAAAGATGGCGTCCCCAAGGGGATTCGAACCCCTGTCGCCGCCGTGAAAGGGCGGTGTCCTGGACCGGGCTAGACGATGGGGACGCAGCATCATTTCTTATATGGTGGGCCGTACTGGGCTCGAACCAGTGACTCTCTGCTTAAAAGGCAGATACTCTGCCGACTGAGTTAACGGCCCATCACAAAAACAACGCATTTTTATAGGTTAATGGACCTTTTGTCAACACCTTTTTTCAAATAATCTATTTTTTCCAGAATTCCGGCACAAAAAGAACGATCACAGTGTAGATCTCGAGGCGCCCCAGGAGCATGCACCAGATGAGGAGCCACTTGCCAAGGAGTGGAACGTGGGCATAGTTATCCACGGGCCCCACGGTTCCAAAACCCGGTCCTATGTTGCCGATGCAGGAGGCAACGGCCCCAAACGAAGAGACCATGTCCATTCCAAGGGCCGCAAGGCCAAGGCTGCAAACGACAAAGAGCGCCATGTAAAGGGCCAGAAACCCCATGATGCTCCTGACCACGGAATCCGGCACCACGGCGGAGTTCAGCTTGACCTGGGCAATGCCCTTGGGGTGGACAAGGACAAAGAGCTCCCGGTAGCAATACTTAAAACACACCATGATCCTGGCGCACTTCATACCGCCGCCCGTGGAGCCTGCCGAGGCGCCTATGAACATGCACACAAAAAGAATGGCCTGGCTTAACCCGGGCCAGGATTCATAATCGGCCGTGGCAAACCCGGTTGTGGTCACGATGGAAACCACCTGGAACGAGGCGTACTGAAATGCCTTGCCAAAGCTGTCATAGACCGTGCCGTGGACGTTGAGGGTGACAACGATGGAGAGGACAAGGCAGAGCCCAAGGAAAAACCGGCACTCCGAATCCCGCCAGAAGATAAGGGTCCTGCCCCGGAGCAGCTGGTAATGCAGGGAGAAATTAATGCCGGCAATGACCATGAACACAAGCACCACATAGTCGAGATAGGCGCTGTCATAGTGGGCCATGGACGTGTTTTTTGTTGAGAATCCGCCGGTGGGCATGGTTGTAAAGGTGTGGCAGATGGCGTCGTACAGATCCATGTCCCCGGCAAAGAGAAGGATCACCTCGGCCACGGAAATCAAGATATATACATACCAGAGAATCTTGGCTGATTCGCTGAGCCTCGGGGTGAGCTTGTCCGGAACCGGGCTCGGCACCTCGGCCTTGAACAGCTGCATCCCGCCCACCCCCAGAAAGGGCAGAATGGCAAGGCTCAAAACGATTATACCCATGCCGCCGAGCCACTGGATAAAGCTTCGCCAGAAAAGAAGGCTCCTGGACAGGCCCTCTATGTTGCTCACAACCGACGAGCCCGTGGTGGTAAACCCGGATACCGATTCAAAAAAGGCGTCGGTGAAATGGGGAAGAGCGCCGTCAAAATAAAAGGGAAGTGCTCCGGCAAGCCCCATGGCGGTCCAGCCAAGGGCAACGATGGCCATCCCCTCCCTCGGGCTTATGTAGTCTATTCTCGGCCGCTTAGACCCGAAAAACAGCGCTATACCAAGGGAAACCGTGACGCCCATGGATTCGATCAGCGCTAGCAGGCTCCCATCCTGATAGATGAGGCTGCACGCCAGGGGAAAAGCCATGGAAAGCCCCAGAAAAACGAGAAGAATGCCGATTACATCGGCAATATAGGACCAGCGCATTAGAAGAACTCAAGCTTGACGGTAAGGAGCTTCTCAAGCTTTTTAATGGCCTGGCGCTGGGCAAAGAGAATGATCCTGTCGTCCGGCACCACAACGCTGTCTCCGTCTGGAATGATGATCTCATCACCCCGGATGATGCACACAAGAAGCGCCCCCTTGGGAAACGAGAGCTTTTTCAGGGGACGGCCAGTGATTCCCGAGGTTGCAAGGGCAACGGCTTCGATCACCTCGGCATCCTCACCAAGCACGGCAACGGCGGAAAGAATCTTGCCCTTTCGAATCTCCTGGAGGATGGAGCTGATGGCCGAAAGCCTCGGACTGACCATTTTTTCGAGGCCAATGGCCGTTATTAGGGGAAAGTAGCTGAACTTGCTCACCTTGGTGATGGTGGATTTGGCCCCAAGTTTTTTAGCAAGTAAAGAGATTAAAATATTTCTCTCCTCATCGTGGGTAAGGGTCACCACCACATCGGTATCCCCCACATTTTCCTCCAGGAGCAGCTTCTGATCCGATCCATCACCGTGGAGCACAACGGTCTTGTTCATCTTCCCTGAAAGCACGCTGCAGCGCTCAAGATTAGACTCGATGATCTTGGTGTGAATGGATTCACGTTCAAGGGCATCTGCCAGTCGCTTGCCGATGCGGCCGCCGCCAACGATGATAACCCGCTTCAGGGGGTATTCCCTGGAGTTAAAGAGCTTGACCGTGTCGGCCAGGCGCTTCTTCTCACTGATAAAATAGACAAGGTCACCGGGTCTCAGGATTTCTTCCCCCCTCGGCACAATGAGCTCATCGTTTCTCACCACGGCCGCAATCAGGGGCCTTGCACTGCCGAAAACTGTGGGAAAATCCAAGAGCCGGACCCCGGCCATGGACGACTGTCTGTCAAGGCGGATACCCACAAAGTTGACCCGCCCTTCAGCAAACTCGCCCACATCAACGGCACCCGGCACCCGCATGAGCCTCTGGATGGTCTTGACCACCTCTATTTCCGGATTGATAACAGTATCGATATAGGGGGCCTCGGTTTTAAACACCTCGTGGAAGTCGTCATAGCCTGTACCCCTGATGCGGGCAAGTTTTCTGGTAGTCGGAGAAAGAAGGTTGGCGGACAAACAGGCCACAAGGTTTGCCTCGTCGCTGTCTGTTACGGCCAGAAGTATCTCGGCCTCCCTGATGCCTGCGTCGGCCAGAACCCTGGGCGAGCTGCCCGAGGCCAGGATAACCTGAACGTCCAGGTCATCGGCAACCCTTTTGACAGCTTCGGGATCATTGTCAATGATCACCACGTCCTTGCTCTCAAATGCGAGGCGGCTGGCAATATGATACCCCACCTCCCCTGCCCCAACTATGATGATTTTCAAAGGCGTACTCCTAATATTAGGGTATTGGGTATTGGGCCTAACACCCAAAACCTATCCCCAACAGTCAAACACCAGCGAGATCGATAAAGACATATCCGCCCCGTCCAAGTCCAAGGGGGCTGAATGCGTTGTTGTAATTGGTGGAAATGCCCCGGTAAAAGGTGTCAAAACCGACCTGGTAGGGGTGGTGCTGGGACGAATCCACATCCAGGATGGTGACCCTGCCGGTCTCAACGTCAAATCCCCCCACGGGGGAGATGTGGGGAATATTCAGCTCCCGGAGAAAACTGCCCTGGTCAAAGTGGGCAATGATCAGGCAATCGCCCCGCTCTTCAAACTGCCTGAGCCTGGATTCAAGGGTCCTGCGGATGAACCTGGACCGCCTGCCCCGGGGCTGACCCTCAACGGTCTCAAGCAGCCGATAGTTGATCCCATAAACCTCGAGGCTCTCCTCCACCACCCGGGCAAGCACGGAAAGGGGAAGCCCCCGCCGCCCATTGTGACCGCCCTCGCCCATGCGCTCCTTCCAGTGTCCAGCCCTTACCCTTTCAAGGATCCCCTGCTGGGTAATGGGGATCAGATCCTTTGCACCCTGTATATCGAGGATGGCATTAATCCCATTAACCACCGAGGCTACCGAACATGAGGCTTCGTGGAACTGCTTGACGTGGTGCCGGAACAGGGCATTTTTTAAAAGATTTTCAGTCTCTTCATGGGGAGTCAGAATATAGTCGGCCCTGTCTGACCCAAAGCTTCCGGTCCTGGTCGTCCTATGGAAAAGATACCTCACATAGAGATAAGTACGCATAATCAGCTTTGGCAGGGTCATGGAAAAATTTTCCTTAACTCGATTATTATAAGAAACAGCTAACAGCTTTCATGTTTCATTGTTCGTTGTGTCCCTGGGGACCTGCAGGTTCTAAAAAACTTATTATTACCAATCCATGAGGATGAATCCGAGTCCCAGCCGGTTCACGCTGTGGTTATAGTCGAGGAGACTTTCGCCATATCCAACATAGTACTGCAGGTAGCCGCCGATGCGGTTGTTCAGGGGAAAGGTCCACTCGACCTGAAGGGCTCCCCGGTTATCGTCAGATTCCAGATTGTTTCTCACCATCATGGCGAATCTATGCTTATTCCAGAAATACGAGGCCCAGATCTCGCCGTAACCAAAGTATTCATACATGTGGGGATTGTCGTCACTGCTGTCGCTCTCTGGTATCCGGTACCAGGTTTTGAGCTCAAGCACCAGAGTGTCGTCCTTTGAAAAAAGGCCATTGCGCTCAAATCCGAAATTGGCCACAATCCTGTTCCAGCTCCGGGACAGGGGCTCGGATCTTCCGTTGGACTGGTGGTTAAAGCCGAAATTGATCGTTTTAAGACTCATCAGCCTGAGGTCAAAATCCATGGGCATGTTTAAGAGAACTTCCGGCTCATAATTGGTCTCCCGGAACGGGGCGGAATCGTCCCAGCTGTAGACTTGCCAGAATGAACGCTGGGTGTACCCGAACCACAGGTCTATATCCCTGCCCAGAATATCCTCCCATATTTTGGTTTTAAGGCTGATCTGAAACGCAGCCTCGGCATCACGAGTGTCCCTGTCCGGGTAAACCTCCCTGATGGGATCACTATTGGTGGAAAAGTTATAGGAAAAGGGAAGAATATAGCTGGAACGATGGGGCTTGATGGCGAGTTTGCCCCGGAATGGATCCGAGTCAGACTCCCACAGACGTTCCAGGTAGGAAAGTTTTTTTGAAGGAACAACGACATAGAACTCAAGCTCTTCTTCGTCAAGCTCTTCTTCGTCAAGATCGTTTGGCTCAAGCTCTTTTGCCTCAAGCTCTTCTGCCCCAGCCTGATATTTCCCGGCCATTTCATCGTAGCACTGCAGGCGGAGCAGGTCGTCCTTGATATCGGCACACCGGCCAAAATCCGGGGTCGCCTCTGCCAGACAAAGGGCTGGCACGACAAAGAAGAGACAAACAACGAACATAACCAGGGAGAGGCCTTTCAGCCTATTGTTTCTTAATTTCACGAGTTGTTTTTTCCTATTACAGAAAGGTCAAGATAGGATTCAGGCAGGTTTTCCTGAACAAGAATCTGCCTTATTGTTTTTCCTGTTTCATGGGCCTTTTTTGCAATTACTGCTGCCCTGTCATAGCCGATATGGGGAACCAGGAATGTGGCCATGGCAAGGCTTTTTTCTATGTTGGCCCCGCAGGTTTCAATGTTTGGCAAAATACCCCGGATACATTTTTCATCAAAGATAGACGCTGCCGATGCGAGGAGCTCGATGGATTGCAGCAGGTTATAACCCATCACAGGGAGCATGGTGTTGAGTTCCAGGTGGGCCGTGTGGGCACCAATGGTGATGGTGGTATCGTTGCCCATGACCTGGGCCGCCACCTGGATGACCGCCTCCGGGATCACAGGGTTGACCTTTCCCGGCATGATCGACGAGCCCGGCTGAAGGGAGGGAAGGATAATCTCCCCCAGGCCCGCCCTTGGGCCGCTGCCCAGCCATCGAATGTCGTTGGCTATTTTCAACAGGCCCACGGCAACGGTTTTCAAGGTTCCGCTCACCTCCAGGAGAGCATCTTGGGCAGCCTGGGCCTCAAAATGATTCTCAGCCTCATGGAAGGAAAGTCCGGTCTCCCGGGATAGCGCCTCGATCACCCCCTGGGCAAAGCATCCATGGGTGTTGACACCAGTCCCGACGGCTGTCCCGCCAAGGGCAAGGGGACAGAGGTTCTGGGATGTTGTACTGATTCTTCGAATGGCAAGCTCAATCTGCCTTGCATAACCTGAAAATTCCTGGCCCAGGGTCATGGGAACGGCGTCCTGGAGATGGGTTCTTCCGATCTTGGCAACTGCAGAAAAAGCTGTACTTTTCTCTGAAAGCGCCTTGTAGAGCCGGTCAAGGGCGGGGATCAGGGAGGCGTTGATTTGCACCAGGGCAGCCATGTGGATCATGGTTGGGATTACATCGTTGCTGGACTGGCCAAGGTTAACATGGTCGTTTGGATGGACTGGGATCTTTCCGTTTTTTTCGCCGGTTAGAATCTCGTTTGCCCTTGTGGCAACGACCTCGTTCATGTTCATATTGGTGGAAGTCCCGGAGCCCGTCTGGAATACATCCACCACAAACTGATCAAGAAACCCGCCGTCAATGATCTCCTGGCTTGCAGCGGCAATGGCCGTTGAAAGCCCTCTCTCCAGCAGGCCAAGGCGTGCGTTCACAAGGGCTGCGTGCTTTTTTACAAGGGCGAGCATGCGTATCATAACCGGTTGGAACACGATGCCGCTTACCTTGAAGTTATCAACGGCCCTCTGGGTCGTTGGGCCGAAATAGGCGTCCACGGGAACTTGAACTGTCCCCATGGAATCCTTCTCAGTTTTAAAAGTCATCCGGCCCTTCCGTCATCACAGGGTTCATCATCCTCATTGGGCCTCGAATGTTCTGCGGTTGAGGTCTGGGTGCAAACCTCCTGGGGTACGCTTGTCTTTGCAAGAACCGCCAGAACCCGCCCATAATCAGGCTCGGTTTGAAGCTCAGGCACAAGCATGGAAAAAACCACCGTTCCCTGGTAATCAATCACCACAACCGCCCTGGCAAGAAGCCCTGCAAGTGGGCCGTCAACCATTCTAAGGCCGTAGTCCCGGCCGAACTCCCTGTTTCTGAACTCTGACACAGGGATTATGTCGTTTAAATTTTCGGTTTCACAAAACCTCTTGTGGGCAAACGGCAGATCAAGGGAGACACAGAGAACAAGGGCATCTGCATAGTTTTTGATCTCTTTGTTAAAACGACGAACAGAAGCCGAACATACAGACCTATCCACGCTTGGAAAGATGTTGAGCACCACCCTTTTACCCGCCATATCCTTTAACGAAATATCCGTCAAATCCGTTCGTGTAAGCAAAAAATCAGGCGCTTTTTCTCCAACCCGGGGTAAATTCCCCGAGGTCTTTGCCGGTTTGCCGCCAATTTTAATGTTAGCCATGAGACCCTCCTTTTTTTGAGTATAAACAGCTTTAGGGCCATGGTAACAATAAAAATCCTGCGCCATGTTGGTAACTTTTAAAAGTTCCATGGCCCTTACACCTAAAAACATGCATTTATATATAACCCACATATCCTGCGGACACAACTAAGAATGAAACACGATAGTACAGGGTGGACACTAATTTCATGCTAAAAAAATGCCCCAGGCCCTGGACCAGGATCGGGGAGGCCCAGGCCATGGAACTCACCGCAGCTCAGAACCAGTTCTTTCGCTTAAAATAGCAGAACATGATTCCGACGATCCCGATTATGAGGCCCCAGAAGCCAAAATAACCCCAGCGCCACTCAAGCTCGGGCATATACTTGAAGTTCATGCCGTAGATACCTGCCACAAAGGTAAGGGGAATGAAGATAGTCGCCGTGATGGTCAGAGTCTTCATGATCTCGTTGGTGCGGTTGTTGACGTTGTTCAGGAAGATGTCGTGGAGCCCGGAGGTCAACTCACGAAAGATGTCTGTGGTCTCCTGGATCTGAACGGCATGGTCGTGGATATCCTTGAAGAAAATGACGTTTCTCTCATCTATCAGATCGAACTCCTCCTTTTGAACGGTGTTGATCAGCTCTTTAAGGGGGTTGACGGCCCGTCGCAATGTGATCAGCTTTCGTTTCATCCTGTTGATCGACTGAAAGGTCTCCTGGGCCATGGAGGTTACAAGCTCTTCATCCAGCTCATCTATCTTATCACCCAGGCTTTCAAGAATGATGAAATAGTTGTCCACCACCGTGTCGATCAGGGCATAGGTGAGGTAATCGGCACCTTTTTTCCTGATCCGGTTTTTTGCGTTTCTGATCCTATCCCTAAGGGGGTTGAACACCGTACCCTCCCGCTCCTGGAAGGAGAGCACAAAGTTTTGACCAAGGATTATGCTGAACTGCTCGTCAACTATCCCATCGGACTCTTGGTCATAGTCGAGCATCTTGAACACGATAAAGGTAAAGGTATCAAACTCTTCGATTTTAGGACGGGTTCCACAGTGAACTATATCTTCAAGGATGAGGTGGTGGACATCAAAGTGACGGCCTATCCTTTCGATGAGCTCCACGTCATGAAGCCCGTCGATATTGATCCAGGTGACGGTGGGCTCTTCCTTAAAGGGAAAGCACTCCTCAATCTCTTCCACCTCCTTTTCCCTGATTTGTCCAGCATCGTAATCCATGATTCTGATCCGGGTTTTTTCGACCCTTCTCTCACCTATATGAACCAGAGTGCCCGGTGAAGTACCGACTTTTTCAGATACGCTTGTTACCGATTCTGACATGAATTAATCCTTTTGTTATATGAAACACTCGTCGAAACATCAATGTAAGAGCCTCGACAGAAGAGCCCACTTTCATCGCCCTGACCGGAACATTGTAAACCAAAGGGGGCGGAATGACACTAGTGCCCATCCTGCACCATCGTATTTCATTCTTCATTGTGTCCACCAGGACCGATGGGTTACAATAAAAGTGCAACGGACAGAGGGATAAACGAAAGAACAGTCGACACCATGATGGCGGCAGAGGCAAGCTCGGTGTCGCTGTTCAGCTGGGCTGACAGGACATAGATGGCCGTGGAGGTGGGCAGGGCAAAAAAACCCCGGTGGTGATCTTGAATCGGTTGAGCAGGATTCCAAGGGCAATAAGGCAGAACAGCGGGAATATGAAGTTCAGGATGACCATGGGACTGACTTATTGCAATTTCCTTCTGACGGTGACGGTTTCCCCCCCAATTCCCCAGTTATCAGTATCATGCTCCTCTATTACAACGACGGTGGTTGCCGGATTTTTTCCAAGAACCCTGGATAGAAGATCGGTAACACCTTTTATCAATTCGGCCTTTTGATCGGCAGTGACCCCTTCGTTCGTGACTTTAATATTTACATAGGGCATGGGACTCTCCTTTCATTCAGGAACCATCAAAAGACCTTTTTTTCAACTGGTGCCTCTTCAGCCGCCCTCTGCTTCAGGTCGGATTCGGTTTTGATAAAATCCTCGAGCCTGTCTTTAAAATAGATGTTTATCTGGTAATTGGGCCGCCCCAGCTGGTCGGGAATGGTGGAAAGGATCATAAGATCACCGTTCTTCTCCCAGACAAGGGAAGTTGAATGGGGCTTATCCTTGTCCCAGTCCAGGGATACAGGATCTCCATACTTGCCTGTGAGCATCTCTCCGATGCCAAGATCGTCGAATTTAAAATGAACCCTTATCAGCAAAGGGGTCAGGGTGTACTCAGAAAACAAGAACTCAACATAGTCAAAGGCAAGTCCTTTTTTTTGGGCATAACGATACGTCAGCTTTATGGATTTATGCTCAACCCTTTCCCTAGGAGGAGTGTTGAGTACCTGATTTATCGAATGAAAATCAGGAAAATAATCCTGTAAAAAGTTTTCCCTGTTAATCTCAAGATCAATGGTGTTGTTGTTCTGGGTGGCGTCACCACCGAGCAGGCTGCCCAGCTGCTGTCTCAACTGGCGGGAGTAAGAGGTGTTGATGCCCACATCCATGAAGCTGAAAGTTTCGGGGTAGGTCTTGGCCTCGTGTTCAAAGGTTGGACCGCCATCGCTGCATCCGGCAGCAGCGAGCCAGGCGATCATTACCAGGGTTATCATCACCTGGAGGGTCAGGATAACAGGGGTCTTTTCTTTTAATTTTTCCATAGGACTTTTTTACATCACTTTAGTTGTTAATGCAACCACTCTGGGCAGACCAGGGGAATAGTATTATTGCGTAAATATATAAATCATGATACAGACGCTTGTCAACACCCTGGCAGATCCCATGCCAATTAATATAAACCCCCAGGACAGGCTATCCTGTCACAACGAGGAATGAAATACGATAGCTGTTAGCTAAGAGCTAAATGCTGTTTCTCATAAAAACCCGAATAAAAAAATGGAGAAAAAACACAATGCCCCTGCCACTTGAAGAATATATGGACCCCGGGACCTTTAAACGAATCAAGGATTTTTCCGAGGACAAGGAGACCCCTTTTCTGGTCGTTGATATGGCAACGGTCGATCGTAAACTCAAAGAGCTGACCGATGTCTTTCCCAATGCCAGCATATATTATGCTGTAAAGGCAAACCCGGCCCTAGAGATTCTCACGAGGATGCGGGATAAGAATGTCAACTTTGACATAGCTTCGATCTATGAGCTGGACAGGGTTCTTTCCCTTGGCATCTCCCCTGACAGGATGAGCTACGGCAACACCATAAAAAAGAGCAAGGATGTAAGATATTTCTTTGAAAAAGGCGTGCGCATGTATGCAACCGATTCAGAGGCAGACCTGCGCAACATTGCAAAGGCTGCCCCGGGGTCAAGGGTTTATGTCCGCATATTGACCGAAGGATCACTCACGGCGGACTGGCCTTTGTCCAGAAAATTCGGATGTCAGCTGGACATGGCCATGGATCTCATCATCCTTGCAAGGGATCTGGGACTCGTTCCCTTTGGGATTTCGTTCCATGTGGGATCCCAGCAGCGTGAAATTGGTGCCTGGGATGCCGCCATTGGAAAGGTAAAGGGCATTTTTGACCGACTCGAACAGGAGGATGGCATAAGACTTGAGATGATCAATCTAGGCGGAGGGTTTCCGGCAAACTACCTGTCCAAAGCCAATGCCCTTGAAACCTATGCTCTTGAAATCAACCGCTTTCTTGCCGAAAGCTTTGGTGATGATCTGCCCCAGATAATTCTGGAGCCGGGCCGGTCCCTTCTTGCGGATGCAGGGGTCCTGGTCAGCGAGGTGGTCTTGATTTCACGAAAATCAAGAACAGCCCTGCACCGATGGGTTTATGCTGATGTGGGCAAGTTTTCCGGTTTGATCGAAACTATGGATGAGGCGATTAAATACCCCATATATACCGGGAGAACCGGTGAATTGGAAGATGTTGTCATTGCAGGACCAACCTGCGACAGTGCCGACATCCTGTACGAAAACTTTAAATACCAGCTCCCGCTGAATCTTGCCATCGGCGACCGGCTTTACTTTTTGTCCACCGGCGCATACACCAGCAGCTACAGCTCAGTTGAATTTAACGGCTTTCCTCCCCTGGCGGCTTATTTTATATAACCCACATGTCCTGCGGACACAACGAGGCATGAAACACGTTAGCTTTTAGCTGTTAG
>Ga0265295_1008566_pt1 | contig 11305 bp, 9 predicted proteins | sample Munlansysbiofilm_FD_192503 | JGI IMG/M metagenome (GOLD analysis project Ga0265295, IMG submission 192503) | Leachate microbial communities from a municipal landfill in Southern Ontario, Canada - Methane capture system biofilm | ecosystem: Engineered > Solid waste > Landfill > Unclassified ... | reverse complement strand
ACGCCGAGCAAAAGGCTATTAGTATTACAAGTACACTTCCTCTTGGCATTCAAGTTTTTGCCGATAAAGCTATGCTGAGCATCGTAATTAGAAATTTGATATCTAACGCAATTAAATTTACCCAGCCTCACGGGCAAATTACTATTGCTTCGGCAATTAAGCATAATGAGCTAACCGTTTCGGTAATTGACAATGGAGTTGGAATTCCAAAGGAGGATATAGATAAATTATTTAAAATAGATACGGTTTATACAACTCGAGGAACACAGGAAGAAAAAGGAACAGGATTGGGTTTGATTCTTTGCAAAGAATTTATTAAAAAAAACAAAGGAAGAATTTGGGTCGAGAGTACAGATAAAATGGGGTCGATTTTCTCTTTTTCGTTGCCATTAAACCAAGAATGCTAGCATTCTTTTGATGCCTCCGTTCGGCACTGGCTGCGCCTCCACTTTATGATTTATGCGCGCCAATCCCCAAAGGCGAAACTAGATGAAAAACTTGGTGTTAACTGAAATAAAAGGAATTATGGAACTATTACAAGCAAATTTCTGGTGGATACTTCTTCTTATCACAGTGATTTTTATTTTTCTATTCAAAAACATATTTATGCGCCCCGATGCTTTTACAAGTAAGTTTGAAGCAGAGAAAAAATTAGAGAACACGTCAAGTTCAATACTGAATATAATTAGTGAGGCACTTAAAAATGCGAGGTTCAAGAAAGTAGGATTTGATGAAGAAGAAAACCGATTTTATGCACAGTCGAAAGTTTCTATGTCCTCTTGGTCAGAGTATATAGAGGTGAAAATAAATACTTCACAAAACGAAACAGAACTGAACTTTAAGTCAATGTGTGCTTTGCCAACACAAATATATGACTGGGGAAAGAATAAAAGAAACTGGAAAAAATTTGATAAAGAGCTAAAAAAACTAATGCCAACCTAGGTAAATCCCCCTCGCTAGGCTAAGTCTCCCGACTTCGCCGTTGATAGCAGCCCCTACTTTTATAACCCTTAACCACGTTAGTAACAAACTGTTTGGCCATTATTTAGCCCGCACGTTTTTCTTTCGTCATTGCGAGGAGCGTTCTTTGCGACGAAGCAATCTTTTATTATGAACTTTCCCTTCAACAGATTTCTTCGTCGTTCCTCCTTGCAATGTCGTGGTTTTATTATCGTCATTGCATTACCTATGAGATTGATGGCAAAAATTTGTATATTTATAGGGAGTCAGTAGTTAATGCTGTTTAGTTAAGCGAATTAAAGCCTACTATTCAATTATAACTGCCCCTTCGACTTCGTTCAGGGTAACGGTCAGGCAGCGCGAAGTCGATGACTTGAGCCTTAATTAAGCGATATTGAATCAGCAGCATTAACGTGTCAATTACTCTTTTCAGAAAGGTTGAAAGGTAGTTGTTAAACCTAAAAATCTAAAACTTCTACTAGGCCCAAGCGCATAAAATTAATTAATCAAATCAATATGAAAATAAGAAAAGCAAACCTTAACGACATAGAGCAAGTTACAAAATATGGCATTGCTTTATTAGAACAACATTCTCATTTCGACCCTTATTTTACTCCAACAAAAACTGCGGATAAAGTATATCGAAATTTTCTTGAAAAAAGCCTGAGTGCAGATGATAGGTTTCTTTTAGTTGCTGAAAAGAATGGTAAATTAATTGGTTATGCTGCAGCAGAAATCCAAGCAAGATCGCCCATATTCCAAATTACTAAGAATGGGTATATAAACGATGTATTTGTAGAACCGGAATATCGAAAACTTGGTATAGCCAGAAAGTTCTTGACAGAACTTAAAGGGTGGTTTCAGAGCAAAGATATAGATTACGTCGAATTGTCGGTACTTACCAAAAACGAGATTGGTAAAAAAGCATGGGCAAAATTTGGGTTTGATGCTTACGAAATTAAAGAAAGAGTAGAAATGATGAGTTTTAAAATCATATAACGTGTTGTGCCCTTGAATTTTTAATATTGGATGTTGGAAAAGGGAGATAACCAAATTTTTGCTTTCCAAAAATTAGGCATTTACAGATAAATCAATAGCATTTCCGAATAAATTCATATCAGTAAAAGAGTTGAGCGCCTGCCAAATCTCAAAACACTGTATAAATGAACATAACCCGATTAAAACTAGGAAAGGCAGTAAACAAGTCTTATTCAAAAAACTTGAACTCTATATCATTGGGCATAACATGAACCGCTTTAAAATCATCAATTACCCTAATCTGATGCCCTATTCCTGGAGGTATAATAAAACTGTCTCCCTGCTTTAGTACATGATCGGTATCGGCCAATACCAGAACACATTCTCCTCCCAATAAAATTAGAACAGACTCAATGTTTGCAAGATGTTTAGGCAAGAGTTCACCTGCCTTTGCTTCCATCTGTTTGGCAGTAAACTGTTTTCCCATAGCCAATAACTTTACTTTGGGTTTGGTCACTTTTTTCATAGTATACTTTTTTATCGGTTCAATCCTCTTATTCGCTAAACAAAAACTTTATGGTGATGTTTTGTTTCTATTGAGAGTTAAATAGGCTGGAACATAAAAATCCAAATCCAAAAGCACACAAATACCCTCAATAAATCAAATATTATAAATATGAAACATAAGCATATATATGATGAAAACGGGAACCAGCTTTGTTGTACTCAAGAAGAGAAAATAAACCTTATTGCCGACCTGCAACTAAAAAATGAACACGAAGAAGATAGCTGTTGCGCTATCTCCGAGCCTGTTTTCGGAAGGACTAAAAATGAAGCACGCACAGCCGAAAATGCAAGCAGCCATTCAAGTGGTAACAGCATTACTTCAAAAATCTTTTTCCCCGCAATTGTTTCATTCGCACTGCTATCTGTTGCAATTGGACTTGACAATTTCTTTACCCAGCCTTGGTTTACGGGTTGGTTCAGGGTTTTTTGGTACACTTTGGCGTATGCGCCAGTGGGTTTTCCTGTTTTAATAGAAGCGTTCAAAAATATTTTTCAGGGCAAAGTTTTTTCCGAATTCTTTTTAATGTCTATTGCTACCATCGGAGCATTTGCCATTGGTCAATATCCCGAAGGCGTAGCGGTAATGCTATTTTACTCTATTGGCGAAGTGTTTCAAACATTGGCAGTTAAAAACGCCAAAACAAGCATCAAAACCTTGCTCGATCAACGACCCGATGAGGTAACTATTTTACTTAATAACCAACCTAAAATTGTTAAAGCCGAAAGTGTAAACATTGGCGATACCATACAGCTAAAATCGGGTGAGAAATTAGGGTTGGACGGGGAGTTGATTTCCGAATCGGCTTTATTTAATACCGCTGCACTTACAGGCGAAAGCAAGCCCGCCAGTAAAAGGAGTGGAGATGCGGTGTTGGCTGGGATGATAAACCTAAACACCGTTTCGCAGGTAAAAGTAACCACGGCATATACAGATAGTAAACTGAGCAAAATTTTGGAAATGGTGCAAAACGCCACTGCCCAAAAAGCACCTACAGAGCTATTTATAAGAAAATTTGCAAAGATTTACACGCCCATTGTTGTCTTTTTGGCCGTTCTTATTTGTGTTGTTCCTTACTTCTTTGTTGAAAACTATGATTTTAGCCAGTGGCTCTATAAATCATTGGTGTTCTTAGTTATTTCTTGCCCCTGCGCCCTAGTTATCAGTATTCCGTTAGGTTATTTCGGAGGAATTGGGGCAGCTAGCAGAAATGGTATCTTATTTAAGGGCAGTAATTTTTTAGACACTCTTGCAAATATTCAGAATGTAGTATTGGATAAAACGGGCACACTAACCGAAGGTGTTTTTGAAGTGCAGGAGGTGGTTTTAAAGCCCCATTTTTATAAAGATGAAATTTTACAAATGGTAAATGCTTTGGAAGGCCAAAGCACTCACCCCGTGGCAACGGCAATTCATAGTTATGTAGGTAAAATAGATTATTCAATAAAACTTACTGATATAGAGGAGGTATCGGGTCACGGACTAAAAGCATTTATAAGTGGGAAAGAGCTATTGGTGGGGAATTTTAAGCTGATGGATAAGCATTCTATAAAATACGACATTGATCCAACCACAATAGTTTACACAGTAATTGCCATAGCATACAATAAACAATTTGTAGGCTACTTAACCATTGCCGATAGCATTAAAGAGGATGCAAAAAGAACGGTAGATCAATTAAAAACGTTAGGAGTTAAAATCACAATGCTAAGCGGCGATAAAAGCAGCATCGTTAAATTTGTTTCAAATAAGCTGGGCATATCAAATGCCTTCGGTGATTTACTACCCGATGAAAAGCTGCAAAAAGTGAAGGAGATTATCGCCCAAAATGAAACTGTTGCGTTTGTAGGCGATGGTGTGAACGATGCCCCTGTTGTAGCGTTAAGCGATGTAGGTATTGCAATGGGAGGGCTCGGAAGCGATGCCACCATTGAAACGGCTGATGTGGTTATACAAGACGATAAGCCAAGTAAAATACCAATGGCAATAAATATAGGTAAACAAACTAAGCGAATTGTTTGGCAAAATATTTCGATGGCATTTGCTGTAAAAGTAGCCGTTTTAGCTTTAGGGGCATGGGGTATAGCAACAATGTGGGAGGCAGTTTTTGCCGATGTTGGTGTTGCTCTATTGGCAATACTAAACGCTGTACGAATTCAGAAAATGAAATTTGATCACTAGCAACGTTGGGCTAACGATATACGTAAGTTGTTGTTTTCTTTTGTCTGTATTAAATGTAGCCAAGTTTAAACACGTTGTTTTTGGTAAGCCTACAGAAAATATTGATTCTTTGTAGTGAACATCCTGTTGCTACTTTCAAAAAATGTATATTTACCGTTGAATTAACTAAAATTATATGTAAGTTTATATCTAACAAGTTGGTTGATATAATTCAAGGCATATTTAGTAACAGCCATACTCAGAGTCGGTTAGTGATATTAACTTCGTAATAACCAGTTACATATTTCTAGCAGAAGAAAAGCTTCAATATTTAAATTAAAGACATATTCTTTGTGTAAATGGAAGAGCCCTTTAAATATATAACGCTAATTACTTACGGCCTAATAGTAGCAACCTGGTTGTATATACTCCTTTTTTTTGTCCAGAAAATTCATCGGAAACAAAACCAAGATAAGCTACTGAATCTCTTACTACTTATTCTAATAATTGATGCCTTTAGGACAGTAATTGAAGGTGTTTACTTTGGCTTACGGCATGCCTCTCAAGAAGGATTTATTCCCATTCGTTTTTTTGATACACTAACAAAACCCGAATATGTTTTTCTCCCGAAGTTTGTAACATTTATAACCGGTGTACTGGTTCTGGTTATTGTATTGTACAGGTGGTTTCCCACTGAGATGAAACAAAAAATGGCCATTAAACATTTAATTAACACAAAAAATTCAGCGCTACTTAAGAAGAACCAAGAGTTAAAACAAGCCAAACAGAAGGCCGAAGAGAGTGACAAGCTAAAAACAGAGTTCCTCAATAATATGTCACATGAAATTCGAACTCCGATGAATGGTATAATAGGCTTTTCTAAATTATTAGACGACCCAGATATACCTTATGAGCGAAGGAAATACTATTCGGGAATTGTTGCAAGTAGCAGTCAGCAGTTACTTCGGATTATTGATGATATATTGGAGATTTCGAACCTAGAAATGAAGCAGGAAAAACTAAACGAAACGCTGTTCTGTTTAAATGATTGCTTGATGGATCTATTCTCTATTTTTAACCTAAAAGCCAAGGAAACAACCATTAATTTTACTCTTAAAAAGGAGCTAAGCGATAGCAAGAGTCATATTATCGCAGATAGAACAAAACTTAATAAAATATTGAGTAATCTGCTCGAAAATGCATTCCGATACACAGAAAGCGGGTTTATTGAAATGGGATATAATGTTGTAGGTAATAACCTTTTACTTTATGTAAAAGATTCAGGCATTGGAATATCGCCAGAAAACTATGAGCTAATTTTTAAACGCTTCTCTCAGGTTGAAAAAGAAATTTCACGAAAGTGGGGGGGACTAGGACTTGGTTTACCCATTTCAAAAGAGAATGTAAACTTAATGGGAGGGGATATTACTTTTGAATCGGAAAAAGGGAAAGGATCAACCTTCTATGTTACCATCCCTTATAAATGTTCGAAGAAAATGGTTGAGAATACTTCCGAAAATAGCCCTGCCCCAACAAATAAGATGAATTGCACAATACTTGTTGCAGAAGATGAGGAGGTGAACTTCCTATATATTGAAGCATTATTACATGAGGAAAGTGGAATGAACTGTAACCTTATTCGAGCAAAAAATGGGAAAGAGGCTGTTGAAATATGTATGAGCAGAAATGTTGATATCGTGTTAATGGATATTAAGATGCCTATAATGAATGGGTACGAGGCAACGGCAAAAATTAAATCGGTATTTCCAGATTTGCCCATTATAGCCCAAACAGCATATACTTCTGCACAAGATAAAGAGTTGGCCATAAAATATGGGTGTAACGACTTTATTTCAAAACCAATAGATAAGGACAAATTAATTGATATGATAGGTAAGCAATTGAATTTAAGTTGATTATCAATTTTGCTAACGAATGTACGTTGTTTCAAGAACGGTACTTACTTCTTAATAAATACAGGGCTAAACTTATTACTTTGCATTTCTCAAAATTATATGTAATTTGATAGGATTAAAATTTTATATAAGATTACAGCAACCAACGAAAAATGAAAATCTCTATTTTAGTTGATAATACACCAGGTCCAAATACGTTGGCAGAGCACGGCTTATCATATTTTATTGAATATGAGGGCAATAAAATCCTCTTCGATACAGGGCAAACCGATTTATTCCTCCGTAATGCCGAGATAATGAATCTGGATATCAGGGATGTTCAGCAAATTGTTCTTAGCCACGGACACTACGACCATGGGAATGGGCTAAACTACATAAATGGGGGTAATTTAATTTGTCACCCTGCATGCTTTGCTAAGCGATACAGAAAAAACGGTGGCGCATACATTGGTCTTAAAAACGATGAGGAGAGCATCCGCGATAAGTTCACGCTTATCACAACCGCTCAGCCGCACGAATTATTCCAAGGGGCATATTTCCTCGGTGAAATACCTCGCATTACAGACTTTGAATCACAAACAACATCCTTTGTTTTTGATGATGAAACACCCGATTACGTAATGGACGATAGCGCTTTAGCGTTTAGAGTTAACAATGGTGTTTTTGTTATAACTGGGTGTGGTCATGCAGGCATTGTGAACACGCTCGAATACGCAAAAAAGGTAACTGGTCAACAAACTATTGCTGGAGTTATGGGAGGTTTTCATTTAAAGGAGAATAACCTACAAACGCAGAAAACAATTGAGTATTTAAAGAAAAATAACGTTAAACGCGTTTACCCATCGCATTGCACAGCAACCCACGTTATTGAAGAGTTTAGTAAGAGTTTTAAGGGTCCGCAAATTAAAACTGGCGACATACTCACCATTTTATAGCCCGAATAATTATTCCATCTTGTTTGAACCATTGAGTTACAATACGGTTTCTACTAAAAGGTAGGATGTAATTAGTTGATATTATCTACGCTTTACTATTAAACAACCAGCCTTTGCGATGATGCGGAAAACAAAACCCTGTCGTTGTTTTCTGCTAGTAATTGCAATCACAACATTTCGTCTTGGAAGAAGGAATGTTTTAGACAGGTATAAACTTCGAGAATGTACGAAGTGCGTTTAGCATTTTGACATCTCATTACTTTTAACTCTTAACTTTTAGCTTTTCACTTTTAACTTTTCGCTTATAACTTTTCACTTTTCACTTTTCACTTTTCACTTATAACTTTTAACTCTTAACTCCCCCACAAAATGATAAACTTTACCGCCTCATACACCGACCATTACGAGTTAACAATGGCGTACGCCTATTTTGAAAAGGGCAGGCATAACGAAAGGGCAGTATTCGATTATTTTTTCAGAAAATTACCCTTCGACGGAGGCTATGCTATATTTGCAGGCTTAGATACTTTACTAAGTATTCTCGAGAATCTTCAATTCGATTCAAAAGATTTATCGTTCCTTAGCCAAGTAGGATTCAATGAGCGTTTTATCAATTACCTAAGGAATTTTAAGTTTACGGGCAACATCTACTCATGCCTTGAGGGTGAGGTGGTTTTTCCCACAATTCCCATTCTTCAGGTTGAGGGAAATATTATAGAAACACAAATTATTGAAACCATACTCCTGAATATACTTAATTTTCAAACGCTTATAGCAACAAAAGCAAGCAGAATGCGCCAGGTTGCTGGCAACAGGCAGCTAATAGATTTTGGACTACGACGTGCGCAAGGCGTTGGAGGCTACCACGCTACCAGAGCCGCCTACGTTGGCGGATTCAACTCAACAAGCAATGTTAGGGCTGGTCGCGATTTTGGTATTCCGGTTTCAGGAACCATGGCCCATTCGTTTATCCAAAGTTATGATGATGAGCTTACCGCTTTTCGAGATTATGCCCAAACACACCCAAATAATTGCATCTTGTTGGTTGATACATACAATACTCTCGAGAGTGGTTTGCCTAATGCAATTATAGTTGGTAAAGAGATGGAGGCTAGGGGGCACAAACTTAAAGGCATTCGCCTTGATAGTGGCGACTTGGCCTACCTTGCTAAAAAAAGTAGAGAAATGCTCGACAATGCAGGGCTTACTGATGTTAAAATTGCGGCTTCAAATCAGCTCGACGAGATAATCATTAAGAGTTTACTGGAGCAGGATGCGCCAATTGATGTGTTTGGCGTGGGTACCAGCCTTGTTACTGGTCATCCAGATGCTGCGCTCGATGGTGTGTACAAACTTGCGTCCTTTAAAGGTGAACCCAGAATAAAAATTTCCGAAAATATTATTAAAACTACGCTGCCGGGCGAAAAGCAAGTTTACAGGTTCTCAAATTCCAATGGTCGCTGGATTGGCGCCGACGTTGTTGCGTTAATTGAAGAGAAGGACATTGAGATGATTTATCACCCATTTGACCCTCATAAAAAAACAGTTGTTAAAGGGCACGTCAAAACTCCTCTATTACAAAAGGTTATGGAGAGCGGTAGGCGAATTATCCCAAGCCAGCCCTTGAGCGAAACTTACTTATACTCCAGTAAGAGGCTGTCGCATCTGCCTGATGAGTATAAGCGGTTTAATAATCCGCATATTTATAAGGTTGGAATTAGTGAGCAACTCAGAAAACAAAGAGATGCTCTTATTATTTCACATAAAAATAAGTAGCTAGTTTAGTTTAAAATAATTGAACTCGCATATAAACTATGGTAATCTACAGTAAGTGTGCTATGATTTTGATGTACCATACCTTACGTTTAAAATTAATAAATACATATAATGAAAACTCTTGTTATAGTTGATGTTCAAAATGATTTTATGCCCGGTGGGTCTTTAGCAATAAAAAATGGCCATACCATTGTCCCACTGATTAATAGCATACAAAATAAATTTGATTTGGTTGTTGCCACTCAAGATTGGCACCCACCAACCCACGCCAGCTTTGCCAGCAATCACGCTAATAAAAAGTTGTTTGATACAATAAAAATTAATGGGTTAGAGCAAGTCCTTTGGCCAAACCACTGTGTACAAGGAACATTTGGCGCTGAGTTTCATAGCGGTTTAAAGACCGATAAAATTGCCGCCGTTTTTAGAAAAGGGATGAATGTTGAAATTGATAGCTACAGCGGATTTTACGATAACGGACACTTAAAAAGCACTGGATTAGCGGGTTATTTAAAAGAGTTAAGAGCTAAGAACCTATACTTCTGTGGATTAGCAGCCGATATATGCGTCTATTTCTCAGTGCTTGATGCGCTAAAAGAAGGATTTAGCGCCACAATGATTGAGGATGCGTCACGCCCGTTGAGCGAGCCTGACTTTGTGGAAATAAAAAAGGAGTTAATAGCCAAAGGAGCCAACATTATTAGCAGTAGCGAGCTTTAGTTTCTTTGAAATTACATTTCAAGAAAAACAATCATTAAGTTTAAAAGTGTGAAGAATACCAGTTGGGATACAAAAGCCAATACTACCAAAGGGTTTTGAGACTTTTTTACGTATCGTGCCAAAAGCATAATTAGGGGGAATGAAATAATATACCAAGCAATATAATTTTGTAGTGGGGGCGTTGTGGTTGTTCCCCAACTCCACATTCCTAATCGAACGGCAACAGGCTCAAGCAAAATATCATAAATTACCATAAGAAATGCCCCAGCAAACCCTAAACGCCAAATATTGCTTATTTTCGGACGAAGTATCATAGTAATTAGGTAAACTGATATTATCCAGTTTATTAGCATAGCAAAGGGGGTTCCAATAATTTTAACCCCCAGCGATGCCCCATAGGTATAATCACCAAAAACTACTCCCGTATTTGTACCAATGGCTTCGGCAACCCAGCCAATAACCCCAACAGCTATAAGTGCCGCAGCAAATTTCAGAGTAAATGGCTTATGAAAAAGTAAAACTAGCAATAGGGTTAGCGTGGTAAATACCCAACTTAATTGAAAAACAGTAGGGTTGTGGCGCATCATCCAAAGCCCAGGAATTGAAATTCCGTAACCAATAACTATTAAAAGCTTGGCTAGTAATACTTTATGCTTATTTACAAACGATATCATACTAAATTGGTTTTATATAGTTATCAACTATTTTTGCCGAGGCAAGGCAAAGGGGTATTCCGCCACCGGGGTGTACGCTGCCTCCAACAAAATATAGGCCTTTTAAACTTTTTGAACGGTTTGGGTGCCGGCTAAAAGCTGCAAATCGGTTGTTCGAACTTATACCGTAGAGTGCACCGCGGTATGAACCAGTTTTTTGCTCAATCTGCGGAGGATTTAGCGTTTCCTCGCACACAATAAGAGGCTCAATATCAATGTTAAGCTCTTTCTTTATTTTCGAAAAAATGTTTCGCTTGGTTCGGGTAGTAATTTCGTGCCAATCTTGCCCACTATCGTACGGTACATTTACCATTACAAACCAGTTTTCGTGCATTGCGGGTGCATCGCTAGGCACGGCTTTACTGCTTATAAAAATGTATACAGTAGGATCGTTCGATATGTTTTTCTGCTCAAGAATTTTGAATTCTTCGCCATAATTCTCACTAAATAAAATATTATGCACATCAAGCTTAGGGTGTGTGCCTTTTATGCCCCAGTAAAAAATTAGTGCCGATGATGAGGGCTCTTGCATTTTGTAGAATTGGCTTAGTTTACGTTCGGGCATCTGGTTTGGGTATGCAGTAA
>Ga0265295_1008564_pt1 | contig 11308 bp, 9 predicted proteins | sample Munlansysbiofilm_FD_192503 | JGI IMG/M metagenome (GOLD analysis project Ga0265295, IMG submission 192503) | Leachate microbial communities from a municipal landfill in Southern Ontario, Canada - Methane capture system biofilm | ecosystem: Engineered > Solid waste > Landfill > Unclassified ... | reverse complement strand
CATCTCAAACATCAGATAGATTATGGCGAACATGAGAAACGGTCCGGCCAAGCGGTTCGTCAGCACGGCGTCGAGCTTGTCGGTGATGTCGAAGCGAGCCTGGGTGGTGGGCCGGGTTACAACCCCGTCCTTCAGGAGTCCGGTGATGAACCCGTAACGGTAGTCGGCAATGAGGCACTCCGGCTCCGTGTTCAGGGTCTTGCGGCAATGTTCGGCCAGGGCGGCGGTCATTTCCAGCAACCGCGAATGCACGTCCGGCGTGGACTGGCCCAAGGCCAGGACTTCGGCATCATTTTCCAGGTATTTGAGACCGAGCCAGCGGGACGGGTAGCGCCCATCCATAAAATTGGAGGATTCGATCACGGCCTGCATGGCGTCCAACGTCTCGTCGAGGTCATGGCCGTAGGAAATGCGTAGCTCCACGCGCACGGGGCGCCGTTCAAGCATGGCCTTGCGCGCTTCTTTCAGCAGGTCTTCGCGGCCTTCTCCCGTGCGTGCCACCATTTCGAGAATCGGCGTGTTCAGGAGTTTTGCGAGGCGCCCCGTGTCGATGTGCACGCCTTTGCGGCGAACCTCGTCCATCATGTTCAACGCCACAATGACCGGAGTGCCAAGCTCCAGGATTTGGAGCACAAGATAGAGCGAGCGCTCCAGATTGGTGGCGTCCAGCACCGTGACCACGGCGTCGGGATTTTTTTCGATCAGAAAATTTCGCGCCACCAGTTCGTCTTGGGTGTAGGCGGTCAGGGAATAGGTACCCGGCAGGTCGACCACGGTGATGTCGAGTTCTTCAATCTTGAGGCGCCCTTCGCGTTTTTCCACGGTGATCCCGGGATAGTTGCCCACATGCTGGCGCGCGCCGGTCAGGTTGTTGAACAGGGTTGTCTTGCCGGAATTGGGGTTGCCCATCAGGGCCATGGTGGCGTTCATTGAACGTTTTCTCCGCTTGTGTTGACGTTGACCATGATCTGGTCGGCTTCATTGTTGCGCAGGGTCAGGGTGAAATCCCGCAGCCTTAAGGCCACCGGATCCTTGAGTGGGGCGCGGCCCATGATGGTGACCTGGGTGCCGGGCACAAGCCCCATGTCGCGAATGCGCCGGCCAAGCTCGCCGGAAGCGCTGATGGAATCGATGATGCCGGATTGATTGGCCTGCATGGATCTGAGGGTGACGGGTTGCTGCATGGGGGCTCCAAGTTAGTTGCGTCTAATTGAGTGGTTAAAAAAAAGACCTCTGGATAGAGGGCGTGTTGCTTAGCGAGGATTTGTCCGGTCAGTCTTTTTTGGGACAACAGTCTTGCCGGGGTTTTGGTTCGAGCGTGTTCGAACAACCGGAACATCCGCAGCATGGGTTGTCTTTCTTGAAATGGCGGCGCAGGAGATAGATGGCCGCGACGGCTATTATGCCTAACGTGATGAGCAGATCAAAATTCATAACGTCTCCAGGGAATGTTTGTCGTGACGAACTTATTATGCGGACCGATAATGGGAAGTCAATAAAAATGTTAGGCGTGATGAATAATTTTTTTGCGAAATGTGATGCGCGGGGAAATGCGGTCGTGGTTGTAACGATTGCACCGTAGGGGCAGACCTGCGTGTCTGCCCTTTTCAGAGGCATTCCCAGGATGCGGGATATGCTGCGCGGATTGCCAGGACCACGCAGGGCGGTCACGCCGGGCGGTTACGCAGGACCGAAGGCAGGGCGGTCACGTAGGACCGAAGGCAGGGCGGTCACGTAGGGCCGAAGGCAGGGCGGTCACGTAGGGCGGTCACGTACGGCCGAAGGCAGGGCGGTCACGTAGGGCCGAAGGCAGGGCGGTCACGTAGGACCGAAGGCCGGGCGGTCACGTAGGACCGCCCCTACGGTTTGATATACGCGCAGCCTTGCTGCTGCAGTTTGATCAGGGCGACCACTCCGGCGGGCACGGTTTCGCATCCGGGACAGAGGTCTGTTTCGGGGATGTCGAAGGCGCGCAGGGCGTTCTGGCACACGAAGACCGTCACCTCGGCCTGGATCAGGTTTTTGATGCGCTCCAGGAATTCATCCTCGCCGTTCTTGCGGAAAAATTTGACCGCAGGTCCATTGACCAGCAGATTGATGCGTGCTCCTGGTTTGGCGGCGCGCAGGTTTTCCATGTTGGTCAGGGCGATGCGCAGAATCTTTTCTTCGTCCAGGTCCAGGTGAAAGACGACCTTCATCGAGATCTCCTCGGTTGATATTGAAAGTTGAATGGAAACAAGCGGTTTACGACCCGGTGCCGATGCTACGATTTTTCATGTTGTCCCGGTGCGTCGCGGCGTAAAACGCAGACAGCCCTTCAGGCAAGAATCTGTTTTCGCCTCGGCGCAGGCTGTCGAGATAGTCGATGGTGTTGTCCAGAATGTCCTTGCCGCCCATCGGGCCGTGGGATGGAATGACCTTGCCGACCCCTTCGTGCTTGCGCCAGCGGAGCAGCGCCTCTATCCATGCATCAAGGTCGCAATTTACGGGCACGCAGGGCAGGGGCGACTCCACCGCATCCCCGGCCAACAGGAGTTCCATTTCCGGGATGAATCCCACGATGGTATCCGTGGTATGCCCAGGCAGGGCGTGCAGCTGGATCGTGAGGCCTCCGAGGTCAAGATCGAGGCGGTTCTTGAAGGTGATGTGCGGTGGGATGAGCTTGACCTCGTCCCATTTGCCCGGTTCGCGGGCGTGCATGTCGGCCAGGGTCTGCCGGGCCTCGATGCCGAAGCGATGGGCGCAGCTCACGTGGCCGACGATAACCGGATTCTCCAAGGCCGCCGTGCCCTGCACATGGTCCCAATCGGCATGGCTGTAGACAACGAGGCACTGCTGCCCGGCGCAGATTTCGGCGAAGCGGGTCATGTCGCGCGGGCTCGTCAAGGTGTCCCAGATCAGGCAAAAACGGGTGCCTCGAATCAAGACGCTGCGGACTGAAAATTCCCCCGCGTCAATTTCGTGGATTGCGCTGAAGTGGCTCATGGCGGTCGCTTACGGTGTTTTCGACGGGCAGGGAAGAGGAAACATTGAAGAAAGATCCATTTGAAATAAGGAGCGGCAATGCCGATGCGTAACGACGATTTTGCCTGGGATGATCTGATTGGACTGCTAGGCGAAATAGGTCCTTTGACCGTGGCCTGTTCCGGAGGGATTGACAGCCGTTTCCTGGCCCACGCGGGGCTGCAGGCCGGGGTGCCGGTGGCGCTGGTGCATGTCTGCGGTCCTCATGTTGCTCCCGAAGAGTCTGAATACGCCCTCGCCTGGGCCGCGGGCAGAGGGCTGGGCGTCAGGCAGCTGCGGCTTGATCCGTTGCACCTGCCCGAAGTCGCGGCCGGCTCGAAAGAGCGTTGCTACGCCTGCAAGCGTTTTCTTTTCGAGCAGATCCTGTCCGTCGCCACAGCGCCTGTTTGCGACGGCTCCAACTTTTCGGATGCGAAGGGGTTTCGCCCTGGCCGGCGGGCGCTGCTCGAACTGGGTATTCGCTCTCCCCTGGCCGAGGCTGGGCTGACCAAAGACATGATCCGTGATCTGGCCAGACGGACGGGCCTTGCGCGTCCGGACCAGCAGGCCAGGGCCTGCCTGCTCACTCGCCTCCCTTATGGCCGGACTCCAGACCCGTCGCTGCTCGCGCGTCTGGCGGAAGGAGAGCGGATAGTGGAAGAAGCGCTCACGATGGCGGGGTATGACGAATTTCCTTTCCGACTGCGTCTTTGTGACACGGGATGCCCTGAACTGCATCTTGGACGGGAAATTGATTCACCACTGTTGCTGCTCGGGCTGAACGAGATGCTTCAAACAGAAGGTTTTTCCAGTATTTTTGTGCGAGTCGTTCCGGAATTGAGTGGATATTTCGATAGAATCGGCAATGATACGAAAAGATAATCCCTTCTTGCAGAGCGATGCGCCGTGATGCTACAGAGCGTTCAAGACGATTGATCAGATCCTTTGCGTACGTGCCATGGTGGTGCCGCGCTGTAATCCATGCTTGGAATGATCAATCGTCTTTTTTTATAGCCAGCGCGACCGCTTGAAGATCAGGACGATGCCCGCCGCGGCCAGTACGACACCCAGGCAGAAAGTGGCAAATCCCCATGGGCTCGCGGCTCCGGGGATGCCGCCCACATTGATGCCGAAAAGCCCCGTCAAAAATCCGAGCGGCAGGAAGATGACCGTCACCACGGAGAGCATGAACATGCGCCGGTTCAGCTGTTCCGTGGCGTGGTTCACGAACTCTTCATGGGCGAGGGCCGCGCGTTCACGAACAGCGTCAAGATTTTCTATGTGTCGGATAAGCTCGTCCGTGGTTTCGCGGATGCGGAAATGATCGTCCGCGCTCATCCATGGCATCTGCTCGGTGGTCAGCCGTGACAGGGCTTCGCGCTGGGGAGCGAGATAGCGGCGTAGCGCAATGGCCTGCCTGCGCAGATCCGCCAGATTCTCACGGGCCGAGGCTCCGTGATGTTCGACGATTCCCTCTTCCACATCGGCCATTTGGCCTTCCAAGTCTTCGATTACATCTCCGATGTTTTCCGTCATGAGCTTCAGGAGCACCGTCAGAAATTCCCCGCTGCTGCGCGGACCTTGCCCCGCTTCGAGCAAGGCCTGGACAGCTTTCACGGATTTGAGCCGGCGCTTACGCGTGGAGATGATCCGGCCATCCTCGATCCATAACCTTATGGAAACCATGTCCTCGGGTTCGGCGCCGGGGTTGAGGTTCACTCCACGCAGCGTCAAGAGCAGCCCTTCGCCGTGATGAAGCACGCGAGGCCGTGTTTCCTCGTCCAGCAGGGACTCGGCCACGGGAATGCTCAGCAGCTCGGATCGCAGCAGCCAGTCTCGGGCTGTTGCGTCGGCATAGTTCAGGTGGAACCATGCAAGGGCGTTCTCTCGCGGCACGTCTTGTCCCGGCATCCAGGCCTGAAGCGTGCCATGTCCGTGCCCGTCAAGAATCCAGTAGGCGTTGGGGGGCGATGAGTTTGGCGTGGTCATTTCATGTGCTCCGCTGCCACCATGCAATGGTTTTTGCAAGGTAAAGTGCCTATTTCCAGGGCGACCGGCAGGACAAGGGCACGCAGTCGGCGCGGACCCAGCGATCGCGGCCTTCCTGCTTGGCCTGGTAGAGCCCCTGGTCCGCGGCCTGGATCAGGTCTGCGGGAATGCAGCCGGGAATCGGGATGACCGAGCTCACCCCCAGACTGACGGTGAGCACGCACCGAACCGGCGAATCCGCGTGTTCGATGGCAAGCTCGGCCACGGTCTGGCGCATGCTTTCCGCCACCATCTGCGCTCCCTCCAGGCTGGTGCCCGGCAGGATGGCCGCGAATTCTTCCCCGCCATAGCGTGCGACCATGTCGGCGGGGCGGCGCAGCATGGTCGCCAGGGCCAAGGCCACGCGACGCAGGCAGCTGTCCCCGGCCAGGTGGCCGTAGCGATCGTTGAAACGCTTGAAGTGGTCCACATCCAGAATGATCAGTGAGAGGGGAGTTTTTTCGCGCGCCATGCGGTTCCATTCGAGGGAAAGCATTTCGTCGAACTGACGCCGGTTGGGGATGCCAGTCAGTCCGTCCAGGGATGACAAGAGCTGTAGCTGGCGATTTTTTTCCTCCAGTTCGGCCTGCAGCAGATTCAGTTCGGCGATCCTGGCGTCAAGCTCCCGCGTCTTGCACTGCAGGGCCTGACGTTGGCGATGAATTTCCAGAAATATGTGGACTTTGCAGTGGAGCATCTGCGGGTCCAGGGGTTTGAACAGATAGTCCACGGCCCCGGAATCGTACCCGCGGAATATGTGTTGATGTTCGGTATGGCTGGCGGTGACAAAGATGATGGGGATGTGCCGGGTGCGTTTGTTGCCGCGCATCAGTTCCGCCGTCTCGAATCCATCCATGTCCGGCATTTGCACGTCCAGAAGCACCAGGGCGAAATCGTGGTCGAGCAGGCGGGCCAGGGCTTCCTGGCCGGAACCCGCGCGTACGATGTTCAGCTCCGGGTTTTCCAGGAGGTGTTCCAGGGTCAGCAGATTTTCCGGGCGATCGTCCACGATCAGAATATCAAGTGGTGTTGTCATGGCTCGGTCCAATCAGGTTGTTCAGAAAGGGGGCGATGTCGCGCAGGGGCAGAACATGGTCCACGGTGGTGGACTCCAGGGCGGCCCTTGGCATGGCGTCTGCCTGGGCCGATTCCGGTGACTGCACGATGGCCACCCCTCCCCGGCGTTTGATGCGGGCCAGTCCTTTGGCTCCGTCCTGGTTGGCCCCGGTCAGGACGACGCCGATGAGCGCGGCTCCGAAAGCGTCGGACGCGGTCTCGAACAGCACATCCACCGAGGGCCGTGAGAAATTCACTTTCGGGTCCACGCTCAAGGTCAGGCTCTCGTCCGCTTCCACCAGCAGGTGATAATCGGGCGGTGCCACGTACGCCACGCCGGCCTGCAACAGCTCCTTGTCCTCGGCCTCTTTGACGGTGAGCCCGCTCACCTCGTCCAGACGCGCCGGCAGATAGGAGTCCGCCTGCGGCGAGAGGTGCTGCACGATGAGGACCGGCACGGCCAGATCCTTGCGCAGTCCCGGAACAAAAATCTTGAGGGCTTCAAGACCCCCGGAGGAGACTCCGACGACCACGGCCTTGAACGTTCTTTTCATGCGTCCCTGCGCTTGCGGTATATTTTTTCCTTTTCCCGCACGATTTCAAATTTGTCCGCATGTTTGGAAAATTTAAGGCTCTCCTTGCTTCCCAGGCACAAAAAGCCGCCTGGACAGAGGCTGTCCACAAAAAGGCCTACCACCCGGTCCTGCAACTCGCGGTCGAAGTAGATGAGCACGTTGCGACAGACGATCAGGTGCATTTCGCCAAAGACTCCGTCCGTGACCAGATTGTGCTCGGAAAAAAAAATCCGGTCTTTCAGGAACGGGCGCAGCACCGCGCGTTGGTCGTTGGCTGCATAGTAGTCGGCAAAAGAATTTTCCCCGCCCGCCTGCTGGTACTTGGTCGTGTAGTCCTTGAGCTGCGCCAGCGGAAAGGCGGCTTCCCTGGCCTGTTCCAGAATGGCGCGGTTGAAATCCGTGGCGTAGATCTGCCCCCGTTCGCGCATCCCCGCCTCGTGCAGCAGAATGGCCATGGAATAGACTTCCTGCCCGGCGGAGCAGCCCGCATGCCAGATCCTGAAGGACGGATAGGTGCCCAGCATGGGGACAATATCGTTTCTGAGCGCCTTGTAGAACGGCGGGTCCCTGAACATCTCCGAAACGTTGATGGACAGATCCTGCAAAAAAATCAGGAACATGTTTTCGTCATGCAGGACCGCGTGCTGCAACTGCGAGATGGAGGCCAGCCCGGACAGGCTGAGTCGGTACTCGGCGCGTCGCTTGAGGTGGGCCATGGAGTAATTGCGGAAGTCATACCCGTATTTGAGGTAGATGGCTTCCAGCAGCAGGCGCAGTTCGATGCGCTCGGTCTCGGGATGAACGTTCATTTCCGGTACAGCCAGACGCGCAGCAGCGAGAGCAACTTGTCCATGTCCACGGGTTTGGCCAGATAGTCGTTGGCCCCGGCCTCGATGCAGGCGTTTTTATCCCCCTTCATGGCCTTGGCGGTCAGGGCGATGATGGGCAGCTCTTTGAACTTGGGGTCTTTGCGGATTTCACGCATGGCTTCGTAGCCGTCCATGACCGGCATCATGATGTCCATGAGCACCAGATCGATTTCGGGATTCTCACGCAGCCTGGTCAGGCTTTCGCTGCCGTCCCTGGCAACCGCGACCTGCATCCCTTTTTCTTCGAGGACGCTGGTCAGCGCAAAAATATTGCGCATGTCGTCATCGACCACGAGCACTGTGCGGCCGTCGAGCACGGATTCGGGCTCCGTCTCCGTCCGGAGCATGCGCTGCTTTTCCTGGGGCAGGTTGGCCTGGACGCGGTGCAGGAAGAGCGTTGTTTCTTCCAGCAAACGCTCGGGGGAGCGTGCGCCCTTGACGATGATGCTCTCTGCGTACCGGGAGAGCCTGCGCTCCTCTTCTTCGCTGAGGTCCCGGCCGGTGTAGACGACCACGGGGAGGATGGACGGCGTCGGCCCGGAGCGCAGTGTCCGCAGCACGTCAAAACCGGACATGTCGTTAAGCCCCAAATCCAGGATCATGCAATCGAAGTTCTGGGATTTGAGCAGCTCCAAAGCTTCCGCGCCTGACGCCGCGGTCACGGTCTCCACGTCGCCATTGCCGATCAGTGCGCGAATGGACTCCCGCTGCAGGGCGTCATCATCGACCACGAGCAGTCTGCGCATGGGTTTCTTGATGAACGAGTCGATCCTTTCGAGCAGCGTGCGCAGGGTTTCCAGTTCTACGGGCTTGGTCAAGAAGGCCAGCGCGCCCATGCGCATGGCTTCCAGGCTGCGATCCTCCGCGGAGATGAAGGACAGGGGGATGTGCCGCGTCTTGGGATCGTTTTTAAGCCGTTCCATCACAGTCCATCCATTCATGCCCGGCAGGACGTTGTCGAGGATGATGGCGCTCGGACCATGAAAGTCGGCAAAGTGCAGACCGGTTTCGCCGTCAGCCGCCAGCAGGGTTTTGAAGCCCATCTCCCGTGCCTGGTCTCGCAGGATGCGGGCAAAATGCTGGTCGTCCTCGATGATGAGGAGCGATTTGTCACCGGGTTTCAGATTGGCGCGATCATCCTGCAGATAGGAAATGGGCGCCTCGGTTTGTGTCTTTGCAGGCAGGGGGAGCGCAGTTTTTGGCTCGGCCGCGGACACCCGGGGGACTATTTCGTCCGTGGCCGCCTCGGCATGGTGGCGTAAAGGCAGGATCAGGCTGAAGGTCGAGCCTTTGCCCTCCTGACTACGCAGCCGAATTTCTCCGCCCAGAAGTTTGGTCAGCTCCCGGGAGATGGATAGCCCGAGGCCCGTGCCGCCGTATTTGCGGCTGGTGCTTCCGTCGGCCTGACGGAAGGCCTCAAAGATAGTGCCCTGCTTGTCCTCCGGGATGCCGATGCCCATGTCCGTGACCGCGATGCAGATCGCCTCGTCGGCCGAGGGAATGCCTTCGGGCAGAGCGACTTCCGGTCCGGGGCGGGAGATGGACAGGGTCACGCTGCCGTGGTCCGTGAACTTGAAGGCATTCGACAGGAGGTTGCGCAGGACTTGCTGCAGCCGGTGCGTATCCGTGAGTATGGTCTCGGGCAAGGCCGGATCCTGCTCGACGAGAAAAGAAACGCCTTTTTCCACCGCGACACCTTTGAAGACCCTTTGCAGGTCGGAAATCATGGATGTCAGCGGCATATCTTCCAGATGAAGTTCGACCTTGCCCGCTTCAACCTTGGACAGGTCGAGAATTTCGTTGATGAGGCGCAACAGGTCCGCGCCCGAAGAGTTGATGGCCGAAGCCGCTTCCGTCTGTTTCGGGGAAAGGTTGCCTTCCTTGTTGTGCGACAAAAGCTGGGACAGAATGAGGATGGAGTTGAGCGGGGTGCGCAGCTCGTGGGACATGTTGGCCAGGAATTCGGATTTGTATCTGCTCGCGCTCTCCAGCTCCTGGGCTTTGAGCTTGAGTTGCTCTTGGGCGCGCAGCAGCTCCTTGTTCTTGCGGCGGATGGCGCTCTTCTGTTCTTCGAGCTCCATGGCCCGTTCGCCCAGCTTGTCGTTCACGGAGCGCAGCTCGTTCTGCTGATCCTGCATCCGCCGTTCGGACTCCTTGAGGGCGCGGGTCTGTTCGGCCAGCTCCTCGTTGGTGACCTGCAGCTCTTCCTGCTGTGCCTGCAGCTCGCTCTGGGATTCTTTGAGCATGTTGGTCTGCTCTTCGAGTTCTTCGTTGGCCACGCGCAACATTTCCTGCTGTTCCTGCGCCTGTCGCAACAGGTCCGCGATCATGCCCCGCGAGGTGGCCATGTTGAAGAGAACTGCCGTGTTTTTGGCGATGTCGGTTATGAACTGCTTGTGCAGGGGCGAAAAGGCGTACTCGCGGCCGACGAGGAATGCACCGAGCAATTCCTTGCCCATGAACACGGGCGCGGCCAGGAAATGGGCGGGGACAATTTCGCCGGGACCGAAATGAAAAGGCGGCGCCCCGTCTTCGACTCGGGCGAAGGTCAGAATTTCCCCTTCCAGCGCAGCCTGGCCGACCAGCCCTTCGCCTACGCGCAGCCGGGAGAACTGGCCTTGCCGGTTGGTGAAGGCATAGGAAGAGGTCAGCACCAGTTCGCCGTCATCATGCAGGAAAAAGAGTCCGATCTGGCTGTCCAGATGCTTGCATAAAAATGAGATGAAGAGCCGGGCCAGTTCCTGCGGGCTGTGTTCACCGCGCAGGGTGTCGTCGAGGCCTGTTTTGCCCTGGTTGAGCCAGTCCATGTCGCGCAGGTTGCGGGCCATGCTGTTCAGTGCCTTGGCCAGCATGCCCAGTTCGTCTTTTTGGCGCAGGTCCAGGCGGGCCTTCAAATCTCCGGCGGAGATGGCCTCGGCAAAGTTCACGCCTTGCTCCAGAGGCTGGCTGATGCCCTTGGCCAGGCCGTAGGCGCCGGGCGCGATCATGAGGGCCAACACCGCGCCGGTGACGCAGATGATCAGCAGGAACGTCCAGATGGGGCGCAGAATTTCGCCCTTGTTGATCTTGGAGATGAGAATCCAGTTGGTGCCCAGCACGTCCAGCGTGTTGAAGGCCACCAGCACCGTAGTGCCCGCGCTGTCGTCGTAGGTTCCGCCGCCGCCGTTAAAACCGTTGACCACGGCGTCATGCCAGTACGCCGGCGTGCGGGGCAGGGTGTAGCCGATGACGTAGAGGCCATTGCCCATGGTCTGGATATCGCTGCGCATTTCAAACTTTTTTTGGGATTCGAGCCAGCGCAGCAGATAGGATTCGCCTGATTTGCCCAGGCCCTGCCGCGAGGGCATGATCTGGTTGATGAACTCGCCCGAGACGCGCGCGGCGATGACTCCGGCCACGCCGCCCTGCAGGTCGAGGACCGGATATCCGATGAAGGCGGCCTGATTTCCCCCGTTTGGTTCGTAGGCGCTGAAATCCTCGAAGGCCACGTTCCCACTGCGCAGGACCCTCTCCCAGAGTCTGGCCAGGGCCGTATGCCGGTAGCGTCCGGTGGCCAGGCTGGTGCCAAGCTCATCACCCTGACCTGCTGCGTACATGACGTTGCCGCTGCTGCGGTCGATCAGATAGATGTCTTCAAAGCCGTTGACGGCAATGTAGCCTTTGAGCTGGGAGTCGTATCTGCCGTGGATTCTTTGATAGGCACTGGATCCGATGGGGTAGGGCTGGGCCGGGTCTTCCTCCCCGAGCGCGTTCAGGTCGCCCACTGCCTGCTGGGTC
>Ga0265295_1008561_pt1 | contig 11312 bp, 10 predicted proteins | sample Munlansysbiofilm_FD_192503 | JGI IMG/M metagenome (GOLD analysis project Ga0265295, IMG submission 192503) | Leachate microbial communities from a municipal landfill in Southern Ontario, Canada - Methane capture system biofilm | ecosystem: Engineered > Solid waste > Landfill > Unclassified ... | reverse complement strand
ATGCCCGCCGCCCATGTTGATCCATTTGCATCGGGGCAGCCACTGGCCGAAATTTTTCTCCACAGCGGCCAGGGTGCGCTCCAGCGCGTCCGCGCCCTGTTCGCAAAGCGTATGAAAATGCAGGCCGGAGATGCCGTCCAGAGCCGTGGGGTCAAAATGCTTGCGCCGTATGCCGAGGCGCGAGCCGGGCGCGCAGGGATTGTATATTTCCGCAGCGCCTTCGGAGTGTTCCGGGTTGATGCGCAGGCCGCACTGTATCTGTCTGTCAGGGCAGCGGCCCTGATTCCACGCCTCGATGGCGGGCGCGAATTCGCGCCACTGCGCAATGGAGTTGAAGACGATGTGGTCTGTCAGCGTCAGCAGTTCCGCCACTTCGCGCTTGTTCCAGGCTGCCGCGAAGGAATGTACCTCGCCGCCGAATTCCTCGCGGGCCAGGCGGGCTTCGTCCACAGAGCTGGCGCAGGCGCCCCACAGGGGGCCGTGCCCCTTGAACCGGGAAAGCAGGGGAAAGGTCGCCCAGGCCGCATACCCCTTGAGAGCAAGGAGGATTTTTGCCCCGGTGCGTTCCTGCACGGTGTTGAGAATGGCCGCATTGGTCAGAAGCTGGATTTCGTCCAGGACAAAGCAGGGCGAAGGGATGCGGGCCGGATCAAAGAGAAGGTGCTGACAGTGCATTAACGTTCCTCTGGGTGAGTGTGCTGCGCAGGTCTGGAATTGGGTGTGGCGTTTGCGCGAATTTGGCGCGGTCTTGGCGCGATCTTGGCGCGAAGTTTGCGCGATTTTGGCGTGGCCTGCTTTTGGAATTTTGACGTATTGGCGGAGTGGGCGCAAGGGGTTGGGGGATGAATGGTTGTTGGAGGTGGTTTGGGATTTGGTCTTTGAGTGGGGCCGTTGTACTGCCCCCCCTCCATCGGGGCAGTGACAAAAAACCTTTTCCGCGTTCTTCACCATCCCGGCCAGCCGGGACAAAATATCCTTGCCGCTGACCGAGGAATATTCTGCGGTTTGATGTCGGGAGCGGCCCCGCCCATTTTCTTAACGGGCAGAGCGCACACATGACCGAAAGTAGCAACGATATTTCAGCCAAGGAAGGGGGTTTCGTTTTTTCTATACGTTGCCAGGTTATTCTGCACTGCTTTCTTTATGCTTCTTCCAACTCTGTACCTCAATGATATTGCCTTCTGGATCTTTTGCATATGCAAAAGTCCCTGTGCCCAATGTTTCGTATTCTCTGCTGACGATTTCTCCCACAAGTTCGCCACCCTCGCTAAGCAGTAATTTAACCGTATCAGCGACATTTTCTACTTCAAAAGCAATATGCGAAAAGCCGTGGAGGTTCAGCTTTGGCTCTCCTGAAGTTGAAGTATCATAACTGAATATTTCGAGAGTCAAACCTGCATCGTCGTATCCTGGCAACCTCAGATGTTCACCAACGATATGAGCATCCGGCATGCCTGTCAGGCGTTCTAACCACGCACCTTTCAAATCCCGTTCAGGTGGAACTGGCTTACATCCAAATACTTTCTGATAAAATAGCGAAAGAGATCGCCAGTTTTTAGCGATGAGATTTGTATGTACATAACGCATGATACGTGCCTCTTCTCAATAAGTTGTCAGACAAGCTTTGTGTTATGAACGCCAGTTAGATTTTAGGCAATCGAGCAAGACCTGTACAGTGACCATATCGTGAGGTGGCTCTATTTGCAGCATCAGGGCACAGCCCGCCCTTTGGCGTTGTCCAGGTTGCGCGGCAAGGCGTGAGTGTGCGCGGCGTGCGCTCTGAAGAAAGTAAAGAAGGGCCTGTCCTCTGAGAGGCGGGTGTTGTGCCCTGCGGGCATGGGGGCTTTCTTTTTTCTTTTGTTTTGGCCGCCTGCGCGGCGTGCGGCAAGGCGGGGCCTGTTAGGGGCTGCCGCCCCTCCGAGGCCCCCATCTGCACTCCCCCCGGACGACCCCGCTTGGGCTTGTCGTATATATCCCCACTCCCACGGGTTAGCCCTTAAAGGCTTTCCCGTTTCCGACACGTGGCGAGGGCTGCGCGGCTTTTGCTCCGGGAGCTTCCTCGCTTCGCTCGGTGATCTCCCTGCGCGCCGCGCAATGCCAGCATGCGCCTTCGCGCTGCATGAGGGGCAGAGGGCGTCCCGCTGGCTGTGGAAAGTTTCAGGAATGGCGGCTGGTTGTTGGGGAAAGGTACGTTGTGACGAAGGGTCTGAGCCTTGGGGCTGGCCTTTGAGATGCGTGAGTAATGTTCTGCTGACGTTGGGGCTTACGTGACGGAATTTCATCAACTGTCCTTCAGCGTCCTGATGTGCGTGTTGATCTCGCTCCCGGTCAAGTGGTCCAGCGACGTGCCAAAGGATGCAGGCCTCCATTTTGATTTTTCTGCCAGCATAGCCTGCTGGTATGGTTTATGCACAATATTTTTCAAAGAACCTAAGTGCTTGTGCACCACCATAAGTGAAGCTGACATGCCTGGAGCCTCAGGAGCATATATGTCTTATCAGCCACATATATCAGTAGTTATTGGCACAAGACCGGAAGCCATAAAAATGGCGCCCGTGATCCACGCCTTGGCGGCAGCGGAAGATATGCGCCTCAGCATTATTTCCACCGGGCAGCACCGTGAAATGCTGGAGCAGGTTCTGACGCTTTTTGCACTTAAGCCTGACGTTGATCTGCACCTGATGACGCCCAACCAGAGCCTGAGTTCGCTGACAGAAAAAGCCCTGAACGGGCTTACGCGATACCTCGACCAGGCGAAGCCGGATATGTTGCTGGTGCAGGGGGATACCACCACCGTTTTTGCCGCGTCTCTGGCGGCGCATTATCTTGGCGTGAAAATCGGGCATGTTGAGGCAGGTCTACGCAGTCACGACATGGCAAACCCGTTCCCGGAGGAAGCCAACCGGCGGCTTACCAGTGTTTTGACGACACTGCACTTTGCCCCCACGCCTCTTGCCAAAAAGGAACTGCTGAAAGAAGGACACGATGACGACACGATTATCGTTACCGGAAACACAGTGGTTGATGCGCTGCTCAGGTTGTCCGACAAACTCGGCCCAGGTCTGGCCCCGCACCTGATGCCTCTGGTCGGCGAGGCGTCGCGGTTTGTTCTTGTGACGTCGCACCGGCGTGAAAGTTGGGAGCATGGTCTGCCCGACATCTGCGGCGCCATAGGCGACCTGGCCGCAGCTTTTCCCGATATATCCTTTATCTACCCGGTACACCGCAACCCCCGCGTGCATGATGTGGTTTTTGCGGCCCTGGGCAATGTGGCCAATATTCATCTTACGGATCCGCTGGATTATTTATCGTTCGTAAACCTTATGCGCGACGCGACGCTTTTTTTGACGGATTCTGGTGGCGGCCAGGAAGAAGCGCCCACATTCCACACGCCTGTGCTGGTGCTGCGCTCGGTAACAGAACGCCCCGAAGCCGCCCGCCTGGGCATGGCGCAACTTGTAGGCACAGATCGTGCTTTAATAGCGGAAAAAGCGGCAAAACTGCTCACTGACGAGCATGCACGGCAACGCATGCGCCAAGGGTCTAATCCTTATGGCGACGGCAGGGCAGCAGAGCGCATAGTAGAGGCCCTGCGGCGCTATTTTGGCGGAGAAACCCCAATACTGCCTGTTGAACGGCAGTTTCAACCCCAGGGAAAGATTGCGCAATGACTACGCTAGACTTCATCATGCCGTATCTTTTACTGGGCCTTCAGCTTTTGCTGATGGGACTCGGCGTTGTTTTTCTTCTCAGCGGAATTGATGAGCTTTTTATCGACTGCACCTATATCTTCCACAAGGCCTACCGTTGGATTTTCATCCGCCGCAAATTTCCCCCATTGACCGAGGATCAGCTGATGTCGCCGCCGGAAAAACCCGTGGCCATCATGATTCCCTGCTGGGACGAATCCGCCGTTATTCGCCGGATGCTCGACAACACCATAAAGACTATCAATTATTCGAACTATCAGATTTTTGTCGGCACATACCCCAATGACCTCAAGACCCAGCGAGAGGTTTCCCTGGCCAGAGAGGTTTACGGCAACGTCAACCGCATTGTCTGCCCCAAAGACGGCCCGACCAACAAGGCCGACTGCCTTAACTGGATTTACGCGGGCATCAAGCACTTTGAAAAAGAAAACGACGTAGAGTTTGACATCTTCGTCATGAACGATTCCGAGGACATTGTTCATCCTCTCTACATCAAGCTGTTCAACTATCTCATCCCGCGCATGGACATGATACAGTTGCCGGTTTTTCCTATGACACTGCGCTGGTGGAACTTTACGGCCGGACATTATGCCGCTGAATTTGCAGAAAATCATGCCCGTGACATGCTTGTTCGGGAGATACTGAGCAAGTCCGTGCCCTCTGCCGGCGTCGGCAGCGGGTATAGCCGCCGTGCGCTTGAACTGCTGGCCAAGGACAGCAACAACCAGCTTTTCAACATTGAATCACTGACGGAAGACTATGATTTTGGCCTGCGCATGCGCAAATTCGGGTTGCGTCAGGTTTTTGTCCGCCAGGTGCTCCACCGGCAGGTAAGCCGCAAAAACTTTCTGACCGGCAAAACCCATGTGGGTACCAAACCGGAATATATCGTCATCCGGGAATATTTCCCCCGCACCTTCAGCACGGCCGTCAGGCAAAAGTCGCGCTGGATCATGGGCATTGCCCTTCAGGGATGGGCAAATATCGGCTGGCAGGGCAATTTCTGGACGCGCTATATGCTGTTTCGGGACAGAAAAGGTCTGGTCACCAACCTTGTGAGCATGCTTGCCAATGCCGTTGTGCCGCTTGTCGGCGCCCTGTGGCTTTATCAGGTTTTCGCACCCGATGCTTACCATTACCCCCCCATTGTTGAGCCTGATACGGGGCTCTGGTACCTGATGCTCGCAAACTTGTTTTTCTTTTTCTGGCGGTCGCTGTGGCGCATGTTTTATGTCTGCATCGTCTATGGCTTTGGCGAGGCTCTGCTGTCCTTTCCCCGGTTGCTGTGGGGCAACGTGATCAACTTCGCGGCCACCATGCGGGCATTTCGCCTCTATGCGAGGTATCTGCTCACAGGCAAGGTCATTGCCTGGGACAAAACGGAACATGTTTACCCCTCTGAAGCGGAACTGGTGGCCTACCGCCGTCGTTTGGGCGACCTTATGCTGGACAGGCGTTTCATTACCATCGCGCAGCTCGACGCCGCCCTGGCACGCCAAAAAGAGACCGGCCTGCCCCTGGGGCGGGTGCTGCTGGATATGGGTATGATTTCAGAAGACAGGCTGATCCAGATTCTCGGCAAACAGTTTCGCATTGAGACGCGCCGTGTAGACCCTTACCGCACGCCGCTTGATGCCCTCTCGGCCATACCGCGCCACCTGGCTCTGGCCAACGGAGCCTTTCCTATGGAAATTCAGCCCACTGGCGAGTTGGCGCTGGCGGTGGAAAACCCGCCTTCTTCCCAGGCCCTGTCAGAAATGGAACAGGCTGCGGGGCGCGCTATTGTGCTCTATCTTGTCACCAGAAGTGACCTCGCCTTTGCGCTGCGTTATGGTTTTGACAGGCTTTCCTCATCGGGCGGGTCAACTGCCACAGATTTTGCCTCCTATCTTGTTGCCAACGGGCAAATCAGTGAAGAACAGCTTGACCAGGCCCGAAGTCACCGGCGGCAAAAATATGCCAAGCTGGGCGACATACTGCTTCAGGAAAACATGGTGCGCTATGCGCAGTTGAAAGAAGCTGAATCACGATTTTTTGCCCAACACAGACCAGAGGGCAGATTTGGCGATTTTTTGGTTACTGAAGGGTTGGTCTCGGAAAGCCAGCTGGAGCATGCGTTGGAGGTGCAACAAGATTCCTGCCCTACATTGGAGGACGTTTTGCTGCAGCTCAATTTTGTGACGGCAGACATTCTGGATGTCGCAGAGCAGGCCATAGCCCGAACCCTGCCAGAGCCTTATCCCATTCCCAAGGCAAGGCCGCTCGGCCAAGTTAAAAAGTCCCATGACAGGGACCAGGCCCTTCCTGCCTGACAATGTGAGTCGTCATAATGCTGGTACTCATAACACAGCGATATTGTTTATGAAAACATATTTCTTTCTGACGCCGCTTCTGATGGCTTTCAGCCTGCACCCGATCTGCGCCATGGCGGAACACACGCCGCGTACAGACGGAGCCCCCGCCGTTGGAAAAAGTTGGGTTGATGATCGGCTGGCCCATTTTAAGGGTTACCCGCATTTGGACATGGCCTATCGCAAGCTTAAAGAAGGCAAAACTGATGAAGCGGCGGCGGAATTCCGCCAGTATTTTGACATCATTCCCTCAGACCACAAGGCGCGCGCCGATTTCATGAACCTGCTCTATCAAATGGGCAGGTACAACGAGGCGCTCGCATTGCTGGACAGTCAGCCCGGAACGCAGACAAGCCACGCCTTGCAGATGTCCCGGGGCATGATTCTCATGAAGTTGGGTGATGACGCCAATGCCCTGGCCGCTTTTGAAAACGCGCTGGCTGCAGCCCAGAGTAACCAGGAAAAGATTGCAGCCTTGCGTTCTCTGGTTCTGGTCAGCAAACAGATCGGTTTGGAAGAAAAGACCGCAGAATATCTGGCGCAGGCGCGTAGTCTTGCCCCGGAAGACGAATCGCTTTTACGCGAGCAGGCAATTCTCGCCGGGCTGGAAGGCAACCACAGTGAAGCCGTACGCCTCGGGAGGCTGCTGGCAAAACTGCAACCCACGCCTGAAAATACCACCATTCTGGCCAACAGCCTGTTTTTGTCTGCCCAATATCAGGAAGCTGCAAGGTTATATGCCGAACTTTCTGTGCAAGACCCGCAAATGCTGTACAAGGCGGGGCTGAGCCTTGCGTCTGCGCATCTGGACAAGCAGGCTGCCGATACGCTTGAGGCTTTTTTACGCACCAATGACAATACGACTCTCAAGGCAGAAACCCTGCTGGCGCTCGGCAACATATATTCCAATCAAGGCGATGCTGCTCAGGGCTATCGGGCATTCCGCGAGGCGTCCGCCCTGATGTCTGGCCTGGCGTCAGCGCTGCCGCGCGCTGCACAGGCGCAGCTGGCTTTGGGGCTCGGCCTGTCTGCCATGGCCATCGGCAAACCTGCCGAAGCCGTGGAACCACTGCATCAGGCTCTGGAACTGCTTGATTCCCCCAGAGAAAAAGTAAAAACGCTCATGTCGCTTGCGCAGGCCCACACGGCTGCGGGCGAAACCGCAAAGGCCGCAGCTACGTGGCGTCTGGCTGCCGACAGCCCCGGAGCCCTGCGTGATGATATGGCGGTCTCAGAAGAAAATCTCGGCTACGCGCTCACAGCCCTGGGAGATTACGCCGGAGCGGAACGCGCCTTTCACCGTGCCTTGGCCATAACTGGCCCCAACTGGCGCGTCACTCTTGCCGAGGCCCAGGCGGAATTCAAGGCAGGCCTGTATGAAAAAGCTCTGGAAGACTTTGCCCTGGCCGTAAACCTGCATAGTACCCCAGGCACGCGGCTTTCTTTGGGGCGCACATATGAAAAGCTCGGTAAGCCCGGCCTTGCTCTTGCCAGCTACAAACAGGCTGAAAAAAGCGTGTCCGGCATGCCCCCGCGTGAACAGCGGGAGTTTTACCTCTCCCTTGGGTTTCTTTATGCGGGCGAGGCCAGCTATGCAGAAGCCGCAGAAGCCTTCAGAAAGGCGCAGGCACTCGGTTATGACGCTGAAACGGCAGTGCGCCTCGGGCGAGTTGAACGGCTTGCGGGGCAGGGCGAAGCCGCCAGGCAGACACTTGAAATGGCCCCCCCCTGGGCATTGTCTGAAAGTACACGCTTGCTGCGCCTCTCAGAATTGGCCTTTATTGCTGAAGCGGACCAACGATACGAAGATGCGGCAACGTTGCTCGAAGAATCACTGGTCATGAAAAAAGACGCTGATCTGTTTTTCCGCCAGGGCAATTTGCTGCGTAAACTCCACCGAAATCCCGATGCCATCGCGGCATACAGAAAATCTCTGGCCATGGGCGACAGTCCCGAGCGCCAGGCCGCGCTAGGCTATGCCCTCAGCGAGTCCGGTCAATATGCGGAAGCGGCTCAGTCATTTGAAGCCGCGCTCAATGCCGATAATGACTACCTCTTTTTGAGGGAAGACCTGGGCTATGCCTATATGCACGAGGCCCGCAATGACCGGGCCGTTGCCTCGTTCAAGAGGGCCATTGACGATGCCCAGATGCAAAGGCCGGACAATGAGGCGGAACAGATTGAAATGGACAAAAAAATACACAGGCTGCGGCAGGAGGTGACAAAGCTCCAGACGAACGTGTCGGCTACAGCGTACCTGTCCTATATTCCGGATCAGGCAGGTTCGTCCAAATGGACCGGTGGCGACACTTCTCATACGATCCGCTCAGGCGGTGGGGCTGAACTCGCTTGGATCCCTCCCTTTTTCGGTCTGCGTGATGACCGTATTCTTCAGGTTATCGGCCGCGTCAGCGCCAATCTGAATGAAAACAACAGCTTTTCTTTTGATGAAGATACATGGCAAGGCGCTGTGGGCTTGCGCTACAAGCCCTTCAAAAGCCAGAATTTCAATCTGGGGGCTGAACGACTTTTTCACATTGGAGACAAAGCCGAAGACAATTGGCTGTTACGGGCAATGTATTCATGGGCGGACGGATATGACCTCAAACCCGGAACCCCATACTGGAACTACAGCTTTTTCTTCGGTGAATACGATTACTATGCGTCCGAAGACGTGCGCAGCGCCATCTACGGTGAAGTTCGGCAGGGCATGACCTTCAATGTAAATGACAAATTACTTGTAACGCCACATATAGTGGCCGACACTCGTATTACTGAGCCAGACCGCGACCAGACATCTCTTGTAGAATTTGGCGCTGGCGTTTCTTTGCGCTTTCTTTTTCCTGCTTTTGAATATGAAGTCTCCAGATCATCCATGGAAATTCTTTTACAATATAAGGGAGGCACGCTTTTTCATGCTGAGGGCCACAACAAGAACAACACCATAAATTCGCTGTTCCTCACAACCAGCATTACCTACTGACCGGACCGGGCAATGAAAAAAATCCTGCAGTTTTTTGCGCTGATCAGCCTTATAATCACGCTTTCCGTACAGGACGGAAGAGCTGATGCCGCGAAACCGGTCATAACCGGCACCTTTCTTCAGTTATGGGATGTCCACGCGACATGGACTGAAGAGCGCTGGCAAAGCCTGTTTGCAGCTCTGCGCGCCATTGGAGTCGATGAGGTTGTGGTTCAATGGACTGTCGATGGCGCAACGCCAACCTACGCAAGCAAATATTTTACCGCTCCTGCCCGGCTTACGCTGGAAAAGGCCCTGCGGGCGGCACGAGATCAGCATATACGGGTGGTTCTCGGGCTTGTCCACGACCAGGCATATTGGGAAAAAATCAAGCGGGATCCCAACCATGTTCGCTGGTATTTTCGCAAGTTATGCACTACCAGCCTTGCGGCCGCAGAGGAATTGCTACGCTTGGACTCAGGCAAAAATGTGGTAAGCGGCTTGTACATACCGCAGGAAATTGACGATCAAAGTTGGCTTGAGGCAGATCGGCAGGCAGAACTCCTGAATTTTTTGAAGGATCTGCGCGCAGGATTACGAATCCTGGCCCCCCATCTGCCCGTAGCGGTTTCCGGTTTTTCCAATGGCTATGCTGAACCGGAGACGCTCAAAAAATTGTGGCAACGCATTTTGACCCAGAGCGGCATTGACAGGGTTCTCTTTCAGGACGGCGTAGGCGCACACAAACTGAACGTGAATGAAGTCAGCCTGTTTTTCGGGGCAGTCTCTCAAGCTGCAGAAAAGACCGGGCGCGTGTTTACACCGGTAGTTGAAGTATTCACCCAGGTTGACGGCGCGCCAGTAAACCAGAAAGCCTTTCGTGCTGTCCCTGCACCGCTGGCGCGGATAAAAAAGCAATTGAAGATTGCCGGATCTGTCCCCCATTCGGGGATTATGGCCTTCAGTCTTCCTGAATACTGTTCACCTTTTGGGGGGGAACAGGCAGCGGTTCTTTACAAGGCCTACAAGGAAGCGTTTTAGGATGCCGCCTGCGGGGCGGGCGGCGTGGCGTGAGTATGCGCGGCGTGCGACGTGGCGTGAGTATGCGCGGTGGGCGCTCTGAAGAAAGCAAAGCAGGGCCTGTCCTTTGAGAGGTGGGTTCTGTGCCCTGCGGGCATGGCGGCCTGTCTTTTATTTCGTTTGGGCCGCCTGCGCGGCGGGCGGCAGATGGGGGCCTGTTAGGGGCTGCCGCCCCTCCGAGGCCCCCTCTGCACTCCCCCCGGACGACCCCGCTGGGCTTGTCGCATCTCTCCACTCCCACGGGTCAGCCTTCAAGGGCCTTCCATATCCCACCATTCTGCGAGGGCTGCGCGGCTTTTGCTCCGGGAGCTTCCTCGCTCCGCTCGGCGATCTCCCTGTGCGCCACGCAATGCCAGCGTGCGATCTCGCCCTGAGTGAGCTTCGGGAAGGCGTCTCTTTGGCTGTGGGGGAGCCCCAGAAACCGCATATCACTATTGGGAAAAGGCACGTAATGGCGGCGGTACTTGCGTAGCTGGGCTTCAAAAAGAATAAAGCAGAGCTTGTCCTTCGAGAGATGGCTTATGTGCCCAGCGGGCACGGGGGCCTTACTTTTTCTGCTGTTTGGGCCGCCTGCGCGGCGGGCGGCAGATGGGGGCCTGTTAGGGGCTGCCGCCCCTCCGAGGCCCCCTCTGCACTCCCCCCGGACGACCCCGCTGGGTTTGTCGTATATCCCACACTCCCACGGGTCAGCCTTCAAGGGCCTTCCATATCCCACCATTCTGCGAGGGCTGCGCGGCTTCTGCTCCGGGAGCTTCCTCGCTCCGCTCGGCGATCTCCCTGCGCGCCGCGCAATGCCAGCGTGTGATCTCGCCCTGAGTGAGCGTCGGGAAGGCGTCTCTTTGGCTGTGGGGGAGCCTCAGAAACTGCATATCACTGTTGGGAAAAGGCACGTAATGGCGGCGGTACTCGCGTAGATGGGGCTTCAAAAAAATAAAGCAGAGCTTGTCCTTCGATAGGAGGGTATTGCGCCCTGCGGGCACGGCGGCCTTTCTTTTTCTGCTGTTTGGTCCGCTTCTGGATTTACCAAAAAATCTGGCAAAGGAATTCAGCGTTTTTATCACGGTAACATGCCTTAAGCCTGTGCCGCTTCTCAGGCAGGGAGCGTATTGCTGCCGGGGGCGGCGTCATAAAGAACCGAAGCCGACACGTCGGCGAGGTTCGTGCGTAGCCGCCCCCGAAAAAGGGAAATTGTTGGTCAGGGTAGGACAG
>Ga0265295_1008560_pt1 | contig 11312 bp, 16 predicted proteins | sample Munlansysbiofilm_FD_192503 | JGI IMG/M metagenome (GOLD analysis project Ga0265295, IMG submission 192503) | Leachate microbial communities from a municipal landfill in Southern Ontario, Canada - Methane capture system biofilm | ecosystem: Engineered > Solid waste > Landfill > Unclassified ... | reverse complement strand
TATAGCGAAAGAGTATAAAAGGTAGTGGTTATCCTCGAGTCAAGTTTGATGACATCACGGCAGTACTGGAGCTGCCAGAACGGAACAGGAAACGTCTGCTGAGATGTAAGGAATCATCGCGTACGGCCCGGTCATAGGGGGCCAATTTGCCGATCTTGGCTGGCCGGATGCGGGAAGAAGCACACGCAGAGAAGCGCGCCCACCCCGGAGGCGGTTCCCTTCCGGATGGTAAGAGACAAAGGTCAGGCCGACAGCAGTCGCCGGATAGGTTTGGACAGATATTCCGGCAACTGTTGATACCACGTTCATTGGAAAACCTGTCTCTTGAGAGGGGATGAGAATGTGCGCTCACGAATCAGGAATAGACCCCCATGCCCCCCAGGGCGGCACCAGCAGCAGGATGAAATGCCGCATCCTATTTCAGGTCGCACAGATATTCATCAGTCAGATACGCAGATAGGATACTTGTCATGGATAACGGTAAGATTATCGAACAAGGAGATCATGATACGTTGATCAAGTTGGACGGAAAGTATGCTGAACTTTATAGATTACAAATGCATTCTTATTTAAATAGCTAATAATTAAAAAATATTTTAAGGGGTGTATGAATTGCAAGATTATTTATTGGAAGTGAGCAATGTCACAAAAATAATGGGGAAACGTAAAATTCTTAATGAGGTTTCTTTCAACGTGAAAAAAGGGAGCATCTGCGGATTTATAGGGGCAAACGGAGCCGGAAAAACGACAACGATACGGATCATTACGGGCCTAGTGACGCCCACAGCCGGAACGGTTCGCATTGATCAACATGATGTACATAAGGATCGGAAAAAAGCGTTGCAGAAGTTAGGGGCGATTGTGGAAACGCCGATCTTTTTCTCCTATATGACCGGACGAAAAAACTTGCTGAATTTAGCGAGACTGCATGCCCATTTGGATTCCCATCAACAGAAGGAAAAGGTGGATGAAGTACTGAGGATCGTCGATTTGATAGATCGCGCTGATGACAAAGTGAAGACATACTCTCTCGGCATGAAGCAGCGTCTCGGAATTGCACAGGCACTGCTTGGGGATCCCGAGATCATCATTTTGGACGAACCAGCCAACGGATTGGATCCAATTGGGATGCGTGAACTGAGGGAATTGATTCTCAGATTAAGTAGAGAACATAAAATAACTTTTCTGATCTCAAGTCACCTTCTGGATGAATTGCAGAAAATTTGTGACCATCTTGTTGTGATCCATAAAGGCAGCATCGCATGGACAGGAGAATTGAAAGATGTAATGGCCAGCCAATATCATAATATCGAAGATTTTTTAATCTCTGTAACGAGGTGAACGATGATTGATGCGATTGTTAATAAGTGAATGTGAGCGATTGTTTAGCCGGAAGTTGATCTGGCTCTTATACTTAGCGATCCCGCTATCTGCATTTGGAGCTCTCCAATATCATTTAAAACGTAATCATGAAGTTGGGATAACCAGTCCAGAGTATAGTTCCGTTTATACCTTTCCAGTCAATGCTCTGCATGAAATGTTGCCTTTTTTCTTTAATCTATTTTTGTTAGTCCTGATTGTGCTATCGGTCACAGAGGAGTATCGCGGTGGCGAACTAAGACTTATATTGATTCGCCAGTATTCAAAAGCCGAGGTTTTTTTCGCGAAGCTGGGCGCAGTTTGGCTGCTGCTTTTGGCTGGGCTGCTGCTCTTTTATCTATCCAGCCAGATCATTGGGTGGTTGGCTCTGACAAAGGTGAATGCTATTTACTTGTTTTACCATCAGGAGACTTTTTCAGTAAGTGAAGTATTTTTTTACATTATTAAATTCTATCTCTTGACTTTAGTTACTTTGTCCGTATTAATTTTTGTTTTCTTCTGGATTGCGATTATCAGTCCGAGAGTTACCGTTGCCATGGGATTGGGTATAGGATATCTGTTCCTTTCGATTACCTTTGATATCATCATGGGGATCATACAAACTCATGTAAACTCACCAAATTTGCTCGTTCTATTTCTAATGAATTTCACCATAACCCGCGTTGAGTTCCAAGGCATCCATCTGATGTTAGCCAATCCATTTAATTTTATGTTCTTTTCACTTGTTTTAGCTGTATACTTACTGTTGTTTGGAATGTTATCATTTTTTTATTTCACCAAAAAGGATTACTACTATTAAACAAGATTTAAAATAAAACGAAATGGAGAGATATAAATGGGTAGATTATTGCTCAGTGAATGGGAGAGAGTCTGGCAGCGGAAGTTCACAGTCTTTTTATTGCTGGCTTATATTTGCTTGATGTTCATCATGACCATGTTCCTCAAGACGTTTGGAGAGCAAACGATTTTCTATACCCCTTTGGAGAAAGAAACGTTAAACAGCTTAAATTTCATGTGGTTCAGCCTGAAAGAAATGTCGATATTTCTCGCTATAGTCATCTTCCCAATTCTGTTTTTCGAAAGTTTGATTGGAGAATATGCTTCAGGAGCGTATCGCATGGTTCTTATACGTCCATATGAACGATGGAAATTTTTGCTGTCCAAGTGGGTAAATCAGGCTCTTTTAATTATTTTATTTCTGTTGATTACTTTCATCTATAGTATCATAGCCGGTAAGATCTTTTTTCCCGAAGCTCATGCCGTGACATTATATCATGATCCCTCTCTTCATTCTGAACTGGAAGCTTACCTATATGCATTCAAGTTTTATGGAGTTTTTTTGATCATTCAATTGGCTGCTTTAGCTCTTTCCAGCATGATCGCTGCAATCATCAATAGTGCTGTCTTCAGTTTTCTCCTTCTGATCGGCTTCTATTTCGGTGTCCTTTACCTTTCTTCTGGTAAAATCAAGTTTTTTGTCTTGCCCTATCAGACCATTTTTAATATTCTTAGCGGGCATGGCAGCTTATTGGAAGTGCTTTTGATTTTTATCATTTTAATAAGCGGCTATGCTTTTAGTTTGCTGTACTGGATGAAGAGGGATTTCTTGGTGTAAAAAGTACATTTGTTGTTTGCATGACTTAAATAATTATGGATTAAAGATAAACAAAATGCAGGGCTGAATGTTTAACAAAGAATGCATTTATATACTATATACCATCTATAGCATCTTTTCCAAGAAGCGCTTTGCTCGTTCGCTTTCAGGATGTGAGAAGCATTCCTCGGGTGGACGGTCTTCTAGCAATCTGCCTTCATCGAAGGAAGGATGCGGTCTGCCACTTTGCGGGCAAAATTCATTTCATGGGCTACTATAGCCATTGTAATGTCTGTATGCGCCAGAGACTGAATTACATCCAGCACCTCTCATTTCAGGGTCAAGGTCTGAGGTCGGTTCGTCGAAGAGCATGATTTCCGGCTCCATGGCCAGGGCGCGCGCAATGGCTACACGCTGCTTTTGTCCGCCGGAAATCTTGGATGGATAACTCTCTGCTTTGTCAGAGAGACCGACGCGGGCGAGCAACTCCATTGCTTTCTGTTGGTCGGTCTCGGTGTATTTTTTACTTTATTTGGCGATCAACCTCGGTTGGGTCGTGACTGAAGTTGGTCGTCTGACTTGGATCGTCTATGGACTTATGAAAACAACAGAAGCCGTTAATCCCATTACAATTGGAGAAATCATCTTTTCGTTAATGACCCCCCATGCCGCCGGGGCGGTATGGGGGGTCTATCCTGAAAATCAGTGAGCACTACGGATGTTTTTAAGGCATACCAAACTAGGCCCTGTGATAGGCAGGGTGTCGAACAGGCGTTTCAATGTTTTGAGTGTACGTTTAGGTCACTGGATTTACGGATACTTCCATATCGAGAGATTGCAACTTTCGGATGGACTGTTTTTTAACTGCATCTTTTCTACGTTCCTCATAATATGTTGGACCGAGTTCGATATAAGGATGCCGCTGTTGTAACATGTGATACACGATCTAGGATGCTATGGGCCACTTCGACTGCTGCTCGATTTTTTCCTCGTCGAGCTGCAATTCGATGATATTGTGTAGACAGGTATGTGTTCTTGGTTCTCGCCGCCGCACGTGCTGCTTCCACAAGCGCTGCTCGGAGCTTTTGGTTCCCTTTACGCGTTTTCCCCGACTTTCGTTTCCCCGCACGCTCGTTGTTCCCTGGAGCCAATCCTGCCCATGAACACAGATGGGCAGCTGACGGAAATTGAGCCATGTCCGTCCCGATTTCAGCGAGAATCTGCTCCGCTTTTCGTCGACCGACACCGGGGATTGTGTCTATTTACTCCAGGTCCTCCTCATAGGGGACTAAGGGAGCATACGCCTCTTGACCTCTTCGTCGAGCCGGGCAATTTCTTCATCTTCATCCAGATAATCGATGTGGCGCAGTTGGGCGGCTAACATCATTCGTTGGTGTTCCCCCATCAGCCCGTTCAGTGCCTTTTGTAGTTCTGGCTTCTTCGTCTTCATCCGACCCTCGGCCAGCTCGGACAATACCTCCGGATTCTTCTCTCCATCGATCATTGCCTCCAATATCGCCCGCCCGGACTTGCCAAGCGAGTCACTGGGCTACTGAGGACAATTTAATATTGGCGCCTTCAAGTACCTTTTGAATCCGGTTTACTTCCCTGGCTCGCTCTTCAATGAGGCTACGGCGGTAACGAATGAGTTCCCTCAACTCCCGTTGTTCACGGTTAGGAATGTAACTGGCTTGCAGTAGCCCATGGCGGAGTAATCCGGCGATCCATTCTGCATCCTTCAATCGGTCTTACGGCCCGGAACATTCTTCATATGCTTGGCATTGACCACGAGCACGTTGAACGCCGCTGATTCCAGAAGGTTATAGATCGGCTTCCAGAACGAAGCGATGCTTTACATGGCAACATGGGTACATCCGTGCTCCCCGAGCCAATCGACCATCTCCAAAAAATCGTCGGTCATCGTAGAAAAGCTACAAATCTCTTTGGTTTCGGGCGTCAGCATACGGGCAACTACCATTTTCTTGTGAACATCGAGGCCGCAGCAACGTTCGCACACGACATCCATGAGAATCTTTCCTCTGGTGGGCTGGTAAGATTAAAGGGCTGGTGCAACGACCATATCCGATCATTCTATCCTATGTGCTTCCCAATGCGGGAGCGACATTCTGTGGTGCACCTGGTCGTCGTAGTCAGTCTATTCTGCGGGCTCAAGGTACCAAGTAGTGACGACCTCCCTTCGCCAGTCAGTCCCCAAGGATACTATTCAACACCAGGCCATTTTCATCCTTCTGCTGGTGCCGCCCCGGCAGCATGGGAGTCTATTCCAATTATACCAAGATTTAAATGTATTTTTTACATCAATGTCGTCACGGATTAAAAAAAAGTATGTCAAGCGTCAGTGAAAATGTCATACTTACACGTCAGTGAATTTGTCACATCGATTATGGTTTATCCTTTCACCCTCTGTTTTTATTGTGGCCTGGCCCGCTCATTTCATCAAGGGTAAAGGCCCAAGGTCTTCGCTTCGCTCACCCTTGATTCATTCGCGGTCCAGTCATAGAAGGCGAATAAGGGGTGAAAGGAATTTTAGCAGTATTCCTTAACTGCTATAGCCAAATCAAGTCCGTTGTGACACCCTTTTACTAGGTTTTGTTGTATTCTCGCCAAGGATGATCGGCAGTGGGCTTGTGAGGGCTCCTCGCATGGCTCGCCTTTTCTTTTTGAGGAGGATTTTGGAGGTTGGGTTTTTCCACTTCTTCCAGCGGGTATTTTTCCCCTTTGTATCAGATGAACCGTTCTCCGTTTAAGGTTTCACGTATTTCAACACGAGTTTTCATAGGTATGGTTAATTTATCGTTCTTCGCTGTGATCTTTAGGTTTTTTCTCCGTAAGAAATAGTTTCCCCAGGACCAATCGTACGTTTCTCTCGATAGCACAGGATCATATTGTGTCTCTCCATCACTCAAAGGGACATATGTATCTTCCGGATCAGCAGGCTGAACCGCAAAGAGTCGATTATGTTTTTCAATGAGATGCGAAAGAATTCGATTCGCTTCCTCGATGGAATGAATCGAGTGAAGCGGTAACTCCACCACCCAACGATTCTGTAAAGTTCCGAAAAGGCGTTCGATTCGTCCTTTAGCTTGAGGTGTAAGAGCTTTGATGTGGGTAATCCCCAATTCTTGCAAGGCAGCACCAAACTGAGAAAGGGGAAAGGTTTCACCTGCTAGTTCCTCTTCCACAGACAAAGCATCCTCTTTGGGAGAACGGAAAATGGTATGCCGATCGGAGTATAGACTCATAGGGATTCCTTTTTGTTCGATCAGCTGTTTGAGTAAAAGGAAATACCTTTCTATATCCTCCCGAGAACGAAAAGTGGCAGAAACGATCTCTCCCGTTGCATCATCAATGGCTGCTAGTAATGCGAAAGGCTCGGTATCTTCTAACCATCGATGAAAGCTGGCATCGATTTGAACCAGCATACCGGCTTGGGGTTTTCTGGTTCTTGGACGATGAACCTTAGGAGGACGCCGTTTTCGTTTAGGTGGGAAATTGGATTGACAGTGGATGCGACGGATCGTTGAAGGGCTCACGGAAATCCCCTCATGCTACGCCAACAATTCAGCCAAATAATGGTCATTACAATGGCGATAAGGTTCGCTAGTCATAAGCTGTTGAATGGATTGAAGTGTATCTTTCGATAGAGCATGTGCAGGTTTTCGCCCACGATTTTTATGAATCGAACCGGTTACTCCCTCCTCTAAAATTTTTTTCTTAAGGTGAAAAACCTGACGAATACTTAACTTCAATTCATTCGCAGCTTCGCTTACTGTGATAAGCCTGTTCATGTGCTTCATGATTACCGTGTAACGCTTCAATTTTTTTTTGGTCAATGGCATTCTCTCCTGTCCCATAGTAACATTTTCACAAACGGGTTACAGAATGAGAAAATATCACAGACGTACAACAATTCAAAAAAATGTATGTCAATCGTCAATGAAAATGTCACCTTAACTGTTCCGTGAATCCGTAATGCCAGACCAAAAGTTCGTCCTGCATCGTTTGGCGCACTTCCACGACCGTTTTTATCTCGAAGGGATGCGTTGGCTTTACGGCAAACGTATAGACCTTGCCACCGTAAGAAATCGTTTGTCCCGGACCAATTTGCCGGTATTCACGAATGGCGAAAATATGATTCAGGTTGATGCCCTCAGGTAACGGGCGATATGCGGACTCGGTTTGCTGGGGGGACATGGCAAACCGACGATTGTGTTTTTGAATCAACTTAGGCAACACGCGATTGGCTTCTTCCATGGTACTTAAAGTCAGTGTCTGATTCTCATACAACTACTAAGACAAGTTACTCTGGATTGTGTCAGTGGGGAGCAGAATCAATGGGGAAGGATAACAAAACAGCTGAACAGATCCTTAATCATTACTACACAAATGTTACAATTCCTAAAGAGGCTTGGGTTTTTAAGTATAGCTATACATGTATAAGTAATGAGTATTACAGAGTTGAGTGGTGGAGGAATAGTACAACTGGAGAAGAGTCTTCAAGATCCTATGTTAGAATTGCAAGTGTATGTCCTTATATTTTCTCTGGGCAGTAATCTTACTGCTCCTATCTTATATTTGATGAGGAGACTAACAGAATGAAAAAAATATTTATCATTATTCTTATATTTTTTTTATCTGCTTGTAGCAGAACAATAGGAAGTCAAAATTTAGATGATCTTAATGCGACTGAAGAAAAAATGAATAGTGCAAGTGATGTGATTCCGAGGATAGAAGAGATAAGAATCGTTTATAATAGTGAAAGTATGTCTATCCAAAGTGGCCAATACCAAGTTGAGGAAATAACTTTACAAGAAAAACAAGATTTTGAGATTAAAACTTCTAAAAATGCAACCAAAGTTGATTTTATTTTTATTCCGTCTGGATCTGGGGATATAAGACTTGCCTATATATACCCAAGCGAACAAATCCAGACAGGACTGTTTCGTGTTAAGTTTAATCAAATAAATCCTGTCATAGGCCATGGATATTTTTTAGTATATAATAAGGGGCTTGCTATCCGGTCTGCAGAATTTAGTTTATATAAAGAATAATGTTGAATGAGTAAAGTCGATATAATTGTGTAAAATGGTATCTCTTTAAAAAATATGAGAGCCATTTCAAAAACCCTCGGTTAAAATTACGAAACGAAAGCACCAAAAGCGATGGTCGTTCTGGAGTCGGGCTTCGAAGATGCTACGACTGCATTGCTGCTGCCTAACCATATCGGAAACGACTTCGCAAGACAAACGGTCTGGCGTCTAAACGAGGAAATCCGTAGACGTGAAAGGGTGATTCAGGTATTTCCGAACCTTGCATCAACACTGTGACTAATCGGTGCTTTGCTCGTAGAAATTGATGAGAAGTGGGCAAGCAGGAGAAGGTATCTAGGTATGGCCGAGTATTTGAATTGGCGTGAATCACAGGCCGCGAACATGAGTGTCAAAGTGACACGCATCGGCTGACCGACGCCTATCGTAACCTGTCAAGGCCGCGAAACGTTCCAAGTGGTCTTGATAGGCTCTTTTTGACAAACTTTTGATTAGGTCCAGCAATCCGTTGCTAGGGATTCCGCACGGCGAGTGACGAGAGGAAGGGTGCGTGCTCCCTGCCTGTAGGCTTTCGGGGAATGGAAGGAGGCGTTCTAATCGAAGGAAATTTATACATAAATATGGATTTGATTCAATGCTGGCAGTTCGTCTGCCGTATCGTGTCATCGAGCAGTTAACCGAACGCGAGAGAGAGACGTGTTAGCATTATGGGTAGTAGGGATGAATAGCGTTGAGATTGCTGAGATACTTTATGTAAGTTCTTCGACGATCAGAACGTATTTTACGCGGATCACAGATAAGCTGGGTGTTAAGCCAGGCGTACAGTCCATTCGGGCGTTTCTTGAGACCGAGCTAGCCAGGGAAAATCTTAAAGAAAAGGAAAACGTTTAAGTGCACACTTTGGGCAAAAATGTCTTTATTCTTTGTCGTCAGTAGTGACGACAAAGATCCTATATCGTTTTAAAAAATCAACACTACTGACGACAGACAGATACGATGGTGAAGTGATAAAATAATAATAGAAGCGGAAGGCCTCATAAGATGATGCATGATAAAATAAATGCAGGGTAGGGCATTCCGTGAAAAATAAGAAGGGAGGAAAAATGCTATTTACATTACTGTTGCTATGAATACACCAGGGCTTCATTAGTCATTCATTGACAATTGACTTGAGCTCGCAGAGTACGGCAAGCTCGGACTTGTCAAGGACTGCTCGTCGAGGTGTATATCCAGTGAAGACATCCACAACGGTGAGCGTGTAAGCAAAGTGACCGCGAGAAAAGCCACCGCCCAGTCCGACCAGATCAATTTCAAGCGCTCCTGGCTTGTTCTCATCCCAGTCGCAAGAGATCATAGGCACTTCGGCGCACAGGGCCGCCAATGGTTTGCGTTTACTGACAGAAGGCTTGATTTGGGTGAGCGCAAGATTGCCAGCCTGCGGGCAAGCGTTGCACGGATGATGGTTTACAACTGACTCACGATGGTATCGTTAAGCTTAATATATCCATGATGTTCAAGCATTCGGGCGGTCTCTAAAAGCACGGGATACAGTCGTTCCGCACATGGGTAGTCTAGAGCTTCCCAGACTCGCTGGATGGCGGGTAACGCCTCTTGATACGCAAGTGGGCGTTTGCGTGTCGACTTTGAAGGTGAAGCGGAAGGAGGATTCGCGAGTACACGAATCGCATGCTTATGATGGCAGTCTAACAAATTCACATCCTCATCAAGGATAGCGGATTTCTCGGCGCGGGTTTTGGCTGTCCTGTAACGAGCAGACAATTTGATGATGACTTCACGTCATGTTTTCATGGTTAGTTTCAAAACACATCCCTTCGGTAACATTTCGACGTGAGTGAACTGTTACCTCGTTAGTAACATTTTAACTGAGTGATTGCGACTTCATGACACTACCAGAAAGAGAATCTTTAATTGCTTAAAAAGGATAATACTGATAAGATTGGGTTAAATCAATTATGTGTTTTTCTTCGGTTGGCTTAGTCAGGTTGTAATAATAAATTAAGGAGTGAATATTCTATTAAAAAAAACTTAGTATTCTTTACACTTTAGTTATGATTTTGTCTTTAGCGTCTGTCTCCCTTGCAGAAAATAATAATGAGAAAGTTAAAGTTACAACTGTTCCGGTTATGAATATCACGCCAGAATTTGATAAAAGTCAGGTGTATGATCAAGAAAAAATTGAAAAAATTGATGATTTTAGTAACGTACAAGTTGTTATTAATGGGTACAGCAGAAAGAACGTTTACATTAAAGATGAATTTAAAGAGAAATTTAATGCTCAATCTTTTGATGCTACTGTAAAACTAAACGTAGACAATACACCTATGGTATTTAAAGGTGTTGCTGACTACTCTGAAGAACATGAAGAACTGAATGGTCAAAAAATTAAAATTACGAGTTTCCGGTTTATTGGTAAAGATAAAGATACTGAACTCCTGTTAACTAACGAATGGGTCAATGACAACATGTCTAAAATCAATGGATCAGGGATTATAACACAAGGTAAAGAAAAAACATTTTTCGCTGTAAGTAACTTTGATGATACACCTGTTGAAGTGAAGATGGCTCCTGTTAAAGCGACACAATCTTACACAACAGAAGAATCAACAAACCAAGAACAGGTCGAACCTCTGGCTGTGGGTGGTGAATATATTTTGCATAATGGAGGTACCTCAGACCTCTATGTTAGAATCTCTATGAACCGCGAAAATATTATCAGAGCAGAAGATGCCTATGTTGCTGGAGCGTTTGCAGCAAAACACCGCTTATCTGAAGAAAGAAGTGACGCTTACGGAACAGCTTATTACCTAGACAAAGCAAACATGGAACTAATAAGTAAGTCTGGCGCTAACACAATCATTACTACTCATCCATTTAAACCGATTGAAGCTAATGAAGGAGATACGGTAAGTATTGGATTCTCATATATGGGATTTGGACCAGCAATCTCCTTTGCTATTGGTACATCTAGGACCTTTGAAGGTTCAACAGGAGGATGGGATGTAACATATCAATATTGGGAAAGACCACACCCCATAGATGAAGGAGCTGCATTTGAAGGTTGGTTACATTCTGATAAAGAAGGTCAAGGTACACTCCACGCAAATGGCGAGATGACTTGGGAAGAGAGACAATATGGCTACTCTTGGTCTCAACCATATTACTTTACTAGAGGTTGGCTAATAACTCAGTCATACAATGAAATGGATGTAGAAGTTGTAAGCCCATAATATAAAGTATAAAATAATGGA
>Ga0265295_1008559_pt1 | contig 11313 bp, 11 predicted proteins | sample Munlansysbiofilm_FD_192503 | JGI IMG/M metagenome (GOLD analysis project Ga0265295, IMG submission 192503) | Leachate microbial communities from a municipal landfill in Southern Ontario, Canada - Methane capture system biofilm | ecosystem: Engineered > Solid waste > Landfill > Unclassified ... | reverse complement strand
AACAAATTCAAATATTTTAAGAGGAGTCTCTCCGTAAATTCCATGATATGAGCAAGTCCAGATTTGTCTTTAATGGCTATCTTCATCATGTTATCCATTCCCAAAAGCTGCCCTGCCATCGTGAATGCACCCCACTGACTGACTGCCACAAGATACTCTGCGCCGATTCGTTCGGTCACGAGACTTGCTGTTTTTAAAAGATTAGCGATCTCTCGGGAGTTTTCCAGGTCTTCAACCCTCAGCCGATCAACATCCTCAGGTCGCGTGATCAGCGGTTCATCAACGGTTGATGCCTCTCCCAGCAGATTAAAGGTACATTTTCCGCCAATAGCTTTTACAACGACATTGCTGCAATCAGCACCAACCCAGACAACATCCGACTCAACTTTACGGTTATCACCAATGATGGTTTCAGCAATCTTTTCCGGGGCATCCTCCAAGACGTTCTGAAGGGTTAGTCCATTGCGATAATCTGTCCAAACCCCGCTTGAAAGAATCATAACCGGAAGTCTGGGGGTCTTTTTTAATGCAATTCCCGAAAGTATTATCTCTTTATGTGTCAAGAACTCAACTCCTTTAAGTAGTAGGGTGTTTGCTGATAAACGTAGTAATTCAACCAGTTTGTAAAAAGCAGGGTTGCATGACTACTCCAACTGGTTTGATCTGACAAACGGATCTCACCCTTAAGTTTATAATTTTTGGGAAGCTCAGGCTTTAATCCCTGTAAATAATCCCGAACGTATTCATTCTTTAAGGTTACCCGGTCAAACTCACAGTGCCCGGTAACAAACAATTGCCGATTGTTTGTACCTGAAACCAGATAAACACCAGCATCAGGAGATTCTGCCAGCAATTCCAGTTCTGGCACCGCTAACACATCATCTCGAGAAATCGCCGTATAACGTGAGTGCGGAGCAAAAAAAACATCATCAAATCCTCTGACAATAGGATGTCGTCGATTATTGACAAGGTGCGAATATACCCCGGACACCTTGGCCTGCAGGGCTGCTTTTTGCACCCCATAATAATAATATAGTGCCGCTTGAGCTCCCCAGCAGATATATAAGGAAGAAAATACGTGGGACTTGGTCCACTCCATTATCCGGCATAAATCCTGCCAATAATCCACGTCTTCAAATTCATTTTGTTCAACCGGGGCTCCGGTTATAATGACGCCATCATAGTGTTTTTCTTTGATTTCATCAAAGGTCTGATAAAACTGCTTGAAATGATTTAATGAACTCTCCTGGCTTGTGTAATTGGAGATCTTTAAAAATTCAACATTTAACTGTAGGGCAGTATTACTCAGTAACCGCAATAATTGGGTTTCAGTCGCAATCACCGTTGGCATTAAGTTAACAATCAGTATTTGCAGTGTTCGTATATCCTGGCGTTTTGCCCGGTTTTCAGACATAATGAAGATATTTTCATTGGCAAGGGTCTCAATGGCAGGCAAACCTTCTTTTACACAGATTGGCATAGTGACACCTCTAATTCATAGTGTTTTAAATCAATTTTTTGACTGAGTTTAAAATGATTCGTGGAAATCTGATCAGCCCGAAAAGAAAACATCTGCTGCTTTGCCACTAACAGCAGATGTCTTTTTTCATATCTAAACTATTTAAGGGGGATCATTTACTAAAGTGCTTTTTCCAGAGCTTGTTCGATATCGTAAATCAAGTCATCGACATCCTCAACCCCAATTGACAAACGGATCACATCCGGGGCGAATCCAACTGCTGCCTGTTCTTCCGGACTTAACTGCTGGTGTGTTGTGGATGCCGGATGAATAACAAGGGATTTCGCATCCGCAACATTTGCAAGTAGCGAGAAGATTTCAAGGCTGTCAATGAACTTTTTGGCCTGATCAATGGTACCATCAATGGAAAATGTAAAGATGGAACCGGCTCCCAATGGCAGATATTTTTGACCCAGCTCGTAATACTTATTGGACTTGAGTCCCGGATAATTTACTTTTTTGACCTTGGGATGATTTTCTAGGAATTCCACAATTTTTTTGGTATTATCAACGTGCTTTTGCACTCTTAAGGATAAAGACTCCAGCCCCTGCAAAAACAGGAAGGAATTAAATGGCGATAATGAGGCTCCGGTATCTCTTAATAATTGGGCACGAATCTTTACCGCATAGGCAATCGGTCCTAAATCAGAAAATTTTATACCATTGTAGCTTTTGTCCGGGGTGGTGAAATCCGGGAATTTTCCGCTGGTCCAGTCAAAGTTACCGCCATCGACAATAATTCCGCCGATGGATGTTCCGTGACCGCCGATGAACTTGGTGGCTGAATGCACAACCACGTTAGCACCATGTTCCAGTGGTTTGAATAAATATGGGGTTGCAAAGGTATTATCAACGATTAACGGAATTTTATTTTCAGCCGCGATTTTACCGACTGCATCAAAATCAATGACGTTGATGCCGGGATTTCCGAGGGTTTCAATAAACAGTGCTTTGGTTTTATCGGTGATGGCTTTTCTGAAATTTTCCGGATCATCAGGATCGACAAAGATTGTATTGATACCAAACTTAGGCAGAGTTTCGGCAAAAAGATGATAGGTACCGCCATAAAGGGTACTGGCTGATACAATCTCATCCCCTGCCCGGGCAATGTTTTGAATGGCATAGGTAATGGCAGCGGCGCCAGATGCTGTCGCCAGACCGGCTGATCCACCTTCTAGTGCCGCTACCCGCTGCTCAAATGCATCGGTGGTGGGGTTTGTCAACCGACTGTAGATATTACCAGCATCCGTTAATGCAAATCGACCTTCGGCCTGGGTAGTGTCTTTAAATACATAGGAAGTTGTCTGATAAATAGGAACAGCTCTTGCTCCAGTTACTGGGTCTGGGGTCTGTCCGGCGTGGACCTGTAAAGTATCGAATCCTAATTTTCTTTCACTCACGTTTGTCAACCTCTCATTTCTTTCTGATGTTTTTTGATCTCGATTATTTAATTCTCTTGTTTGTTCACTTTTTTCTTCTTTATTTTTGTCGAATATTCTTTTGAAAAAATTCTGCTTTGACTTGCTCAATGATGCAACCCCTTTCTCAAGAAATATTCAATTGTCACTTAGCAAGAATGACAAATGCAATATCTCATCATGCCTAACAATAGTTCCGATAGTCCGTTCTACTGCAACACATGCAAAAGTGTCTCTCATCTAAAGTGCATAATTCATTGTTCATCATATTGCTTGCCTCCTAAAAATAAATATTACATATATTTCCTATATGTTTGATATGTTTTATATCATAACTGATCACTATTTGTTTGTCAAAACTTTTTTTTTGCATTTTTTTATTATATTCGTTTTTTCTGATTACGTTCTCAGTTTTTCTATATTAAAATTTGCAACTTATTAAAAATAAATGTTGACAAACGGGCAAAACTAGTATGGATTAATAGAATATATTTCATGTATGAATTATGTGTTTAAACTAAACAAACTTTATGTTTCTGACTGGAAAACCAAAGGACACTTCTTAATGAACGATTTTTTTGTTCGTTAGAAAGTGTTCTTTTTTTGTTTAGTACAACTAAACTCAATGGTAAAACAATTCTAGTTTCTTCGCATATGAAGAAGATAAAGTTAACATTACTAAAGGAGATACTCGAGTATGGCAAAAAAAGAACTACGTCAAATTGCAATCTATGGAAAAGGTGGTATTGGAAAATCAACAACCCTCAAAATTTACCGGCCGGTTTAGCACAGCATGGTAAACAAGTCATGGCTGTAGGCTGTGACCCGAAAGCCTATTCTACTCGTCTTTTATTAGGTGGTCTGGTACAAAAAACAATTTTTGATACCCTCCGGGAAAAGGGCCAGGGCGTCCAACTGGACTCAATTATGAAAGAAGGTTATGGCGGCATCCGATGTGTCGAGTCTGACGGTCCAGACTTGGTGTCGATTGTGCGATGCCTATTCGTGAAGGCAAAGCAAAGGAGATTTATATCGTTGCAAGCGGCGAAATGATAGCTTTATATGCAGCTAACAACATCGCAAAGGGAATCGAAAAATATGCCAAGAAAGGCGTAGTTCGTCTCGGTGGAATCATCTGCAACAGTCGAAATGTCGACCGTGAGCTGGAATTACTCAGAGTATTAGCTGAAGAACTGGGAACAAATCTAATTCATTTTATTCCCCGCGATAACGTTGTCCAGCGTGCCGAAATTCGCAAACGAACTGTTCTTGAATACAACCCCGATATCCCCCAAGCCCAAGAATATTGTCAACTGGCTAATAATATTGTAACTAATCAATCTTATTTAATACCAAAGCCTATGACTCAGGATTATCTTGAAGAAATTTAAACGGATTTTGGTTTGATGGATACCTTAAGTGATGATTATCGTATCTAGTCCTACTTCTACACTATAATATATGTTAGGTATTTTTGTGCTAAGCGAAAAAGAAGCTTCTTTTCGTTTAGCACTTTTTTATTTTTTTACTCTTTTTATTTTTTTAGCTCTATGGATGGTTTTAAATTGAGTAATTTAGCTTGAACTCTTTTTTATACGTTTTCTATCGTTCTACTCGCCAAGTTACCTGGTAATCTCCTTGGCATGAGACATCAGCTATTATCTAATACTTAAATTATTTAACCCATATCTGCATTTTACTATAATATTTTGATTTGTTCGAGATTAATCACCATATTATTTGACAAACCCCAAAAATATAGATATAATACTTTTCACATATGTTTTATATGTTATGAGCATCGCTATTCAAACAGCGATGCCTATTGTTTTTATCAACGATTTTAAAATGTAAAGGTAGTAAGAAATGAATATTGACTGGGATTTTATCATACGCAGCCTGTCCTTGTACGCAGACGCTATCTGGATCACGTTGCATCTTGCTTTTTGGGGGATTCTTATATCTCTGGCGATCGGATTAGTTGGCAGCGCTATTTTGTATTTTAAAGTAAAAGGTTTGTCAAAAGTTGTTAAAGTGTATGTTGAAATCTCAAGAAACACACCGCTGCTTATCCAAATCTTCTTTCTTTACTTTGGCTTTCCGAAGCTGGGAATAACCCTGAGTGCATCAGCCTGTGCGATTATTGGACTTTCTTTTTTAGGCGGTAGTTATATGTGCGAAGCATTTAGAAGTGGTATTGAATCGGTTAGCAAAAGCCAAATTGAATCAGGGCTCAGTATCGGTCTATCAAACACTCAACTGGCACGTTATGTTGTTATCCCCCAGGCATTTTCTGTCAGTCTTCCCTCTTTGGGGGCAAATTGTATCTTCTTGCTAAAGGAAACTTCAATTCTCGGTGCGATTTCAATCCTGGACGTTATGAATGTTACCAAAGATTTAATTGGGATGTACTATAAAACATTCGAGTCGCTGCTGATGCTCGTGGTTGTTTATATCATCATGCTGCTGCCACTTTCGATTTTATTAACCTGGCTGGAAAAGAGGGTCCGTTATGCAGAATTTGGGAATTAATGTTATCTTTCAAGGGCGAAACCTTCAACGCCTTTTTGAAGGTTTATTGATTACAATGGAAATTTCATTCATTTCCATCGTAATCGCCACATTTTTAGGCGTTTTGATCGGTCTCAGCCGCACCACAAAATACAAACCCCTGCTGCTGATTAACCGACTCTATCTCGAGTTTTTCCGAATCATCCCGACACTCGTTTGGCTGTTCATCTTTTATTTCGGCGTAACGACAGCTTTAAATGTCGATCTTAGTGGTTTATCCGTAGCCATAATTGTTTTCAGTCTCTGGGGTGCAGCTGAAATGGGTGATATTGTTCGCGGGGCATTGCAGTCTTTGCCAAAGCACCAAACCGAATCTGGAATGGCTTTAGGTTTAAGCCATTGGCAGCTCTACCTTTATGTTCTTATTCCCCAGGCGGTCAGAAGAACCTTACCCGGGACCATCAACCTGGCCACGAGAATGATCAAGACAACGTCGCTGGTTGTTTTAATTGGCGTAATCGACGTTGTAAAAATAGGACAACAAATTATTGAGAGTTCGCGTTTCGAATTCCCCACCGCTTCATTCTGGGTTTACGGATTTATTTTTGTGCTGTATTTTATAGTCTGCTATCCGTTGTCGGTCCTGTCAAATAAATTAGAAATGAAATGGAATAATTAGGTTAACATGATGAAAACTAAAAGCGAGATTACCTTACTTAAAATTAATGATATCCATAAGGAATTTGATAACAAAGAAATCTTAACGGGTGTCAGTTTCGAACTCCATCGCGGCGAAGTGCTGGTGATTCTAGGACCTTCGGGGTGTGGCAAAAGCACGCTGCTGAGATGCATTAACGGACTAGAAAAAATCCAGTCTGGAGATATTATTTTTGATGAAACCAGCCTTATCCAAGATAATACCAACTGGCCAGTCATTCGGGAAAAAATTGGAATGGTATTTCAAAATTATGATTTATTCCCTCACATGACTGTTATTGATAACATCCTACTCGGACCTTTAAAGGTTCAAAAAAGAGATAAAAAAGAAGCTTTAGAACAAGCTGAAGATCTACTAGCACGGGTGGGATTACTGGATCGAAAAGACGCGTTTCCCCGACAACTTTCTGGTGGTCAAAAGCAGCGAATCGCGATTGTGCGGGCTTTATGTATGAATCCGGAAATCATTCTGTTTGATGAGGTAACGGCCTCGCTAGATCCAGAAGTAGTTAGAGAAGTTCTGGATGTGATTCTCGGTTTAGCAAAACAAGGTATGACGATGGTCATTGTCACCCACGAAATGGGCTTTGCCCGGTCTGTTGCTGATCGGATTATTTTTATGGATGAAGGTAATATCTGCGAAATTGCCGAACCTGATGTGTTTTTTACCAATCCACAGACAGAACGTGCTCAGCACTTTCTAAATATATTCCAATATTAATTTTCAACGAAAGGAAAAAGTATTATGGGAAAGTATAAAAAATTTATTGCTGTTTTAATGGTTACCGCTGTTGTGGTTGGAGGACTTGCCGGTTGCAGCAGCTCGTCTTCTGAGAAAAAAGATTCGACTGCTTCAACGACAGGTACGATTGATGCAATCAAGGAACGAGGAACAATCCGAATTGGCGTATTTAGTGATAAATCACCATTTGGTTATGTCGATTCAAACGGAGAAAACCAAGGTTTTGATGTTTACATTGCCAAACGATTTGCCAAAGATCTTTTGGGTGACGAGTCAAAGGTAGAATTTGTCTTAGTTGATGCCGCCAGCCGGGTCGCTTATTTAGAATCAAATAAGGTCGACATCATCATGGCAAACTTCACGGTTACCGATGAACGAAAACAAAAGGTTGATTTTGCTAATCCTTATATGAAGGTATCTCTGGGAATTGTCTCACCTGATAGTGCCCTCATTACCTCTGTTGATCAATTAAAAGGAAAAAAAGCCATCGTTGCAAAAGGAACTACAGCCCAGACCTATCTTACCGAGAATTACCCAGATATCGAATTAGTGAAATATGAGCAATATTCAGAAATATTCCAGGCCCTAAAAGATGGCCGTGGTGATGCAATTGTCAATGACAATACTGAAGTTATTGCATGGGCAAAAGAAAACCCCGGGTTCACCGTTGGTGTTGCTTCACTTGGCGGTCAGGATACCATCGCCCCAGCTGTTGCCAAAGGAAATACCGAGCTGCTTACGTGGATCAATGAAGAACTAACAACACTAGGAAAAGAAAACTTCATCCACAAAGCATATGAAGAAACCTTATTATCGGTATACGGTGCTGATTATGAAGAAAGTCTTGTTATTGAAGGCGGCGTTGTTTAAGTAAGTGAAAACCTGATCCAAATAAATTCGGGCATGCCTTACACTGTAATTCTAAAAAATTAAAACCTCATCAAAATCCTAAATGATTTCGATGAGGTTTTTTATTATGTTTTACTTTTTAAGTGATTCAAAGTATTTATATCAGATCATTGTCTATTTGAAGTTTTGTAATGCCGTAAACTTCGCTACGCCGTTTTCTTATGTTTATCAAAAGACAGACAATCCACAAAAATCCGATCAAAATTCTCACCATTGGACAATTCAATGACATCAATCTCGGTAACCAGGCTTTCCATCTCATCGCGATATTTCTGATTGAGTAAAAATGCCAGTCCGCCGGATTTTGACGTATTGCCGACAAAGTCAATTTTGCCTTCAAATTCTTTTGGTAGCAGCCCGATATTTATCAGGCTCTTGGCCCGCAGATGAAAGCCAAATGAGCCAGCAATTTGAATCTCGTCAACATCCTCAGGCCGCAGTTCTTTGGCATCCATTAAAAACTCAATGCCTGCCCGTACCGCTCCCTTTGCCAACTGTACCTGCCGGATATCTTTTTGCGAGAGGTATACCCCACTGGCAACCTCAAAGGCTATTTTCCCATCGATTTTCACCAGTCTGTTTCTGAGGCTCTGTTTCAAGTCTGCGTTATCCGGAGCTGCCAGTCGGCCCCGTTTGTCGATAACCTTATGGACCACCAATTCCCCCACAATGTCCAACAGACCGCTACCACAGATCCCAATGGCTTCACCATCTTCGATAGTCCGGATGTCAATCTCGCCATGATCATCAATTTCGAAATACTCGATCGCTCCTTTTTCGGCCCGCATTCCATAAGAAATATTCATCCCCTCAAATGCCGGTCCGGCGGCGGTGGAAGTCGCCGTTAATGCGCCATGATCAGACAAGACCATTTCACCATTGGTTCCGATATCGACAAATAAAGTAACCTGTTCTTTATCCTGAAGCCGGGTTGCCAAAACACCGGATGTGATATCTGGCCCCACAAAGGAAGAAATAATCGGCGGCAGATAAATTGATCCCAGTGTGGAAATATCCAGAAGATGTTCTTTGTAACTTAAGCTACTTCCCCCGGTAATGGCTGGAGTATAGGGGTATTTACCCAGTGAATAAGGATTCACGTTGGCAGCCAGATGAATCATGCAGGTATTACCGCTAAAAATCACTTCATAGATATGCTTTTGTAAAACACCGGTATGGCTGGCCGCTTTTTCAATCAGCTTGTTCAATTCCTTAATAATCATTGAGTACATCGAATCCAGCCCTTTTTCATCAGAGGCAAATTTAATCCGCGATAAAACATCCTGGGCATGCAAGCTTTGGGGATTTAGCGCTGAGACAGAGTGCAGTTCTTCACCGGTGTTAATATTAACCAGTGTTGCTACCAGCGTGGTGGTTCCGATGTCAACGACTACGCCATAATTCTGGGCTGCAGTATCCCCTTCTTCTTCGCCTAAAATCTGGCCGCCGGCAGTTATAATAGTCTTGTCATTGCCGGTATACGCTTTTTTAATAAAGCTATTGACGTCAATATCAAAGCTCTGGCCATGGTTTAATATTTGTAGTGTTTTGTTTTGGTTTTTAGCAACGGCCTTAACATCGACATGACCGGTCACCTTAGTCTGACATGAAAGCACAAATCCCTGTTCTTTTTCCTCTTCAGGTAGTTGGTGTTTTCCGTATTCTTCGACATTTTTCAGACTTGCTGCGGAAATCTTAACCTTGCATTTACCGCAAACCCCTTCAGAATTACAGGGTGATTCAATAACAATCCCCAACTCTTGGGCCGCTGCTAAAATCGTCGTGCCTTTTTTCACCAGAATGGCTTTGTTTTCGCCGATAAAATTTACTTTTACCATAAATCGTTACGCCCCCTTTACCCGATTCGTCATTGCGGTAATGTTTACCAGTGGTGTGGACGTACTTAATCCACAAGCTGGTGCAATAATATCAATGCCATCCAATTTAAGTTTTTCGGTTTGTTTTGAAACTTTTTCGGCTTCACCAAATTCCAGCAGATAGGTACTGAGGTTCCCCATGGTCGTTAATTCAGGATAGTCTTCTTTTAATTTTCGCAAGCTAATCGAAGAATCGGTACTGATCGCATCGGACTTAATTGCTGGCACAAATTTTCTAACCGCATTCATTTTTCCGCAAATGTGAACAATAACCGGGGTATTAGTTTCATGAATCGCATCGATGATTTTGTTGAGATAACGCACCGCATATTCATCAAACATCGCAGGTCCCAAGATTTCTCCGGTGGCAGTGGGATCAGCAATGGTAATCACACTGGCGCCGCTTTCCACCATCAGCTTAGCCAATTCAATGATATGATTGGTGGCATAATCAACCACCCGATGGGCTTCAGCAGGATTCTTCCGGAGTTCTTTTAAAAATGGAATCGGGTCAACCAGTGATGCGGCGGTACTGAGCGGCCCGGTGATACTGCCAAACACCGGTATGTCTGAATATTCTTTTGACAACTGATAGGTTGCTTCAATAATCGCATTAACCCGCTTATTTTTTGCCATCGCGCCTAAGTCCTGATAAATGACTTCTTTAACCGATGAAAACACTTCTTTTTGTATTTTGGGTTCACAGGCCAGGGTGCCATAATTAATTTCACTACCCAGTACCTCTGCTTCTACGGTCATGCAAAAGGGAATATCGAAGTTTTCAAAACCGGTGTTTTTCTGAACGTCATTGGCAATCTCCGCCATTAATTGACTATCGTGATGGCCATCCGGTAAGGTGTGGCCAGTTTTATTCATTACATCAACGATGGCTGAATTCATCATCCCACCGGGACAGATAACCGGTGCCCGATCAACAGATTCTTTATTTAAGGAACGGATGATCCGTTCCTTTGGGGTTAAATCATTCATCTAAAATTCCTCATTTCTTTTTATTTTCAGGCTTCTATAGTCTTTTGAAATTTCACGTTCTTCCAGCATTTTTTGAAAAATACACTTCTCTAATTTCCTGCCTTGGGAGCAGCGTTATGAAATTGGCTTCATCCCAGGGACCGGTTATAATTTTTTCAATAAAGCCGATTTCACCTTTAATCGTCTGATATTCGGCTTCAAACAGCTTTGCAATTTCCCGGGATTGCTCAATTACCGTATCCTTGGGTTCTGCTGATGTTTCAATAAACAGCACTTTTTTATAGCCATCATACATTTTTTCCAGCATCCGTTTGGCTTTTTTTTCACCGAAACGGTCATAAATACGCTGGTAATCCGAGAGAATACTTTTTTCAGTAATCATCCAGCCATTGCTGAGATAAAAAGTTCCCATTTCTTTTTGAAAATCACAGGCTCTACAGGTATCTGAGCACATAAAGATCGAAATACAGTCATGTACTCTGGGAATAATCAGTTCACTGGCTTTAGAAATTAAACCATTAGCAGCCCCACCACACAAACCAAAAGCCAGGATGATTTTTTGATAATTCTGGGAAGCATCAATAAGCCGTTGGAGCTCGACCTTTAGTTTCTGGGGGTATAAATGAAAGT
>Ga0265295_1008556_pt1 | contig 11315 bp, 7 predicted proteins | sample Munlansysbiofilm_FD_192503 | JGI IMG/M metagenome (GOLD analysis project Ga0265295, IMG submission 192503) | Leachate microbial communities from a municipal landfill in Southern Ontario, Canada - Methane capture system biofilm | ecosystem: Engineered > Solid waste > Landfill > Unclassified ... | reverse complement strand
ACTATCGATGCAACAAGCGGAGCTGCAATATCAATTGAGAAAATATCGGAAGGTACTGCATCTTCTGTCACTATTTCTTTGATTGGAGTCAATACTTTGACGGGTGCAGCTAATTATGCAGCACTTTACGTCGAAGAGGGTTCCACCGTAATTATCGAAGACTGCAGTGAAGATATTTCCATTGGAAGTCTCACTGCAACAGGCGGAGACAAGGCCGCAGGCATCGGAGGTAATTCCTGTACGGGTCAAACAGACAGCGGATCAATCATTATCAAAAGCGGGATAGTAAATGCGATATCTGTAGCAGCATCTAGTATGGGTGGTGCAGCCATCGGAGGAGCATATAACGGAAATGGTTACGTTACAATCAACGGTGGAACTGTAATTGCTAAAGCGACTGCATTTCTATATGCAGGAGCTGCGATCGGTTCAGGTGCATTCGACACTATACAGACTCTTGATTATTCTTCCGATTTGAATGTGGATTTCGTGGATGACGAGGGAAATAGTTATACAGGATTCAATGGAATAGTCACCATAACAGGTGGGTTTGTGACAGTATCTGATAGTTCGATCGGTGGGGCCCATCACTCCAACTCACTGGTGACAATCACCGGCGGAAATATTACTGTCAACAGCGGATCCATTGGAAATACGTATGGAACATCTGGAGGGTCTTCTGCTGATCCCGTACATTTTGTATTGTCTGTCATAATAATAGACAGCAGTACCGGAGCGACCGATGTCAATGTGACCAGCGGTTATTACTGGACATCACCGATAGGCGGAGGCATGGGTACTGATGCATACATCAGCATATCGGGTGATGATACAACCGTGATCGCAAACAGTGTCAATACGATTGATACTAGTGAAGGCAATAATTACAAAGGTGTACCAGGAATAGGTTCAGGATATTATGGGATCGTAAGGGTCACAATAAGCGATGGCGCTACTGTGTATGCTCAAGGAGGCAACAGTGCACCTGGTATCGGAAACGCGGTCACCAGACTCGCGAAAGATGGCCTTCACGTATTGCCTGCCATGTTGGGATCCATACTCTATTCATATGTGCATATAGGAGGCGGTGCAAATGTTACTGCATACGGAGGAATATATGCGCCAGGAATCGGCGCAGGTCGTGGAAATTCACAGATGGATGTACAGATCTCGGGCGATGATACAATAGTCAGATCGTTTGCAGGAGGATATCTCACAGGCGATGAGGAATGCGGAGCCGCAGCAATAGGTTTAGCATATCTAGGGATAACATCTAATTTGAATAATGAAAAATACAATCGTCTCACAGATCTCTCGGTAGTTGTTTCTGATTCTCCGACGTTGATCTTATATGCCGGAAAGAATGCACAGGATATCGGTGCCGGTGCAGGAGTTGGTAATGTTGCTTCTTCACTAACGGTCAGTGAAACGGTTTTGAAAGCTGTCGTAGACGATTCAAGAAATTACTTTGCTTACACGGTTAACGGTGCGATATTTGTACTTTCAGCCAGTGATCTTTCTCATATAGACAGCGGAACGGACCTTTCGATAGATCTTCCGGAAGGAACACTCGGTACAGATGCAGTTGTAGTATTGGGATCATTGGATCATAATTTATTCATCTATGATGTAAATGAGAAATTACCTACCGAAAGCGGATCCGAATCTGTTGTTGTAGATTTAAACGCAAGCGGAGATGGCGGTTCGTCTATCACCATAGGATTCATTGCGACTCAGGTTTTCGATGTTGCAGTATCAGGCGATAACATGTCATGTGATGCTCCGTCAACTGTATTGGAGAATAGCAGTTTGACCGTGACAATAACAGCCGATGCCGGTTACGTTCTGAGTGGCGTTACTGTTCTAATGAATGGTGCGGATATCACTGAGGCTGCATACAGCGGCGGTGTCGTATCTATCGGCAGTGTCACTGGAGATGTTACTATATCTGCAACAACCGTTGCAGTACCCGTACCATCGCCACCAATACCTGTTGTAAATTATAGTGTTATTATCACTGGAGATAATATGACATACGAAGGACCGGCAAGCGTTATTGCCGGCAGCAATCTTATTTTGACAATAACAGCCGATGCTGGTCACGTTCTGAGTAGCGTTACTGTTCTCATGAATGGTGTGGATATCACCGAGACCGCATACAGTGACGGTGCCGTATCTATGGACAGCGTTATTGGAGATGTTGAGATAACAGTAATATCTTTAGTGATTTCGATTGAAAATAATACTAATTTTGCTGATTACATATTGTATATCTATAGTATCGTGGCAATTGTATTGGTGTTGATGATATTATTCTTGATAATTCTTTTTAAAAAGAAAAAGGATGATTAAGAAACCAGTATATGAAAACTTAAATTTAAGTGGTCTTCGATTGAAAATAAGGGGCCCATTTTAAATTTTAAAATACCATGGAAACTGTTACAGCAATGAAGATTGTCAGTGACGATTTTTTGTATGTTGAGATCAAACAGTATCATTCAATCGGAAATCCATGTAACGGCCATTTAATTATCAAATGACAGATAATTTGTTGGAGATTATATTTGATCAAAATTTAAGTATTATTTAAGTAAATGAGTTGTACTGGACACATCGCAGCTTGCTTTATTTGTTCTGTTGAAGGTATGCTGTATGAATATGTTCATCGAATCAGGAATTAAAGTTGAAAAATACATTAGCCAGCAGAATTGAGTGGGCCCGCCCGGATTTGAACCGGAGTCAATAGGTCCCGAACCTACAAGGATACCAAGCTACCCCACGGGCCCACATTAAGGGATGATTTATCTTCTGCTATTAAAGATATCGGAATTTATTCGTTGATCATTCTCCTCAGAACGTACTGCAGAATGCCGCCATTCGCGATATATTCCATTTCAACTGGTACATCAACCCTGCAAACAGTGTCGAATTCTAGTTTCCTTCCGTCCCTGTATGCTGTGATGCAGATAGTTCCTCTTGGTTCCAGGTCCTTAAGATCTATGTCGAATGTTTCTGAACCGTTCAGGTGAAGTGTTTCTGTTGTCTGTCCTTCAAGGAACTGCAGCGGAACGATACCCATTCCCACGAGGTTGGATCTATGGATCCTTTCGAACGATTCTGCTATGACGGCTTTGACGCCTAACAGCAACGGTCCTTTGGCTGCCCAGTCCCTTGAGCTTCCTGTTCCGTACTCCTTGCCTGCAAGGATTATCAACGGGGTCATATCCTCATCGTATTTTCTGGAGACCTCGTAGATGGTATCCTGTTCGCCGTCAGGGAAATATATCGAGGAGCTTCCTTCTTTTTCAGGAGTGAGCTGGTTTCTCAATCTGATGTTGGCAAAGGTCCCGCGGACCATGATCTCGTGATCGGCTCTTCTTGATCCGTATGAGTTGAAATCTTCTTCCGGGATATCCAATGAGATAAGGTATTTTCCCGCGTCGGAATCGGGTCCGAATGATCCTGCGGGGGAGATATGATCGGTTGTTATGGAATCTCCCAATTTAGCCAGGCATCTTGCATGTTTAATGTTCTTTATTTCCGGTTCTTCGAATAATTCATCAAAGAACGGAGGATTTCTGATATAGGTGGATTTTTCATTCCATTCGAATAACGGTGAATCCTTGCACTCGATGGAATCCCATCTTTTGGAACCTTTGAATATGTCTCTGTATTGGGATATGTATGTTTCTGAGGTCACATATTTTTCTGTGATATCCTCAATTTCCTTATCGGTTGGCCAGATGTCCTTGAGATAAACATCTTTTCCGTTCACAGTCGCGAGAGGTTCGCGGTCCATATCGATATCGACGCGTCCTGCGATCGCAAAGGCCACCACAAGAGGCGGTGAGGCGAGATAGTTAGCCTTCACCAAAGCATGTATGCGTCCTTCGAAGTTCCTGTTGCTTGATGCTACAGCGGCAACCACGAGGTCGTTCGCTTTTATCGTGTTGCTTACTTTTTCTGAAAGGGGTCCGCTGTTACCGATGCAGGTCATGCATCCGTATCCACAACATTGGAATCCGAGTTTGTCCAAGTACGACTGAAGGCCTGAATTCTTCAGATATTCCGTTACGACTTTTGATCCCGGGGCCAGCGAGGTCTTGACATAGTCCTTCGGTTTCAGTCCGAATTCGCATGCTTTCTTCGCTACAAGCCCTGCTGCTACCATGACCGAGGGGTTGGCCGTGTTCGTGCACGATGTGATCGAAGCAATGGCTACCGATCCGTCTCCCATCATATCCGAGACAGGCTTTTTCTTCTGTTCTGTACCAAGTGCTTTGAGAGTGTTTTCGAACTCTTCTTTCATCTTAGATAACGGGATCCTGTCCTGAGGTCTCTTGAATCCCGCAAGACACGGTTCTACGGTTGAAAGATCTAATTCTAGGGTGTCGGTGTATTCTGGTTCTTCAGTATACCAAAGGGTCTGCTCTTTGGCGTATTTTTCTACTGTATCGATATGTTTTGGGTCTCTTCCTGAAAGTTTCAGGTATTCTATCGTTTTCTCGTCGATAGGGAAGTATCCCATTGTTGCTCCGTATTCAGGCCCCATATTCGCGATGGTGGATCTGTCTGCGAGGCAGAGGTTACTGTAGCCAGGTCCGTAGAATTCAACGAACTTTCCTACTACACCCTTCTTTCTGAGTAGTTGTACTATAGTTAGAACAAGGTCTGTTGCTGTGATGCCCGGAGATAATTTGTTGATCAGTTTGAATCCGATGACATCCGGTAATTTCATGTAACTGGGCTGTCCTACCATCACGGCTTCTGCTTCGATTCCTCCGACTCCCCATCCGACGACACCTAGTCCGTCGATCTGAGTTGTGTGCGAGTCAGTTCCGAAACACGAATCGGGATATGCGGTGAGTACTCCGTTCTTTTCTTTGACATGTATAAGGGGGGAGAGATATTCCAGATTCACCTGATGGCATATGCCGTTTCCAGGAGGTACGGCACGGAAGTTCCTGAATGATTTTTGTGCCCATTTGAACAGTGCGTATCTTTCTTTGTTCCTTTGGAATTCTACTTCTTCGTTGCGTTCCTGGGCATCGGGACATCCTGCAAAATCCGTTTGGATCGAATGATCTATGACGAGATCTACCGGAACCAACGGATTTATTATTTCGGGATCTTTTCCCATCGCTGAAACTGCTTCTCTCATCGATGCAAGATCTGCAATCGCGGCTCCGCCGGTAAGGTCCTGAAGAAGTACTCTTGCGGGAATCCACGGAATGTCACGGTCTGTGTTCTTTTCGGAATTCCAGGATGCGATGGTTTCCACATCTTCATCTGTTATGATGGAACCATCCCGCTGTCTCAAAAGTGATTCAACTATGACCTTTATGGAGTAAGGCATCTTTTTAAGATCCTTTATAAAACCCTTTTCTTCGAGTTCTCTGAGGCTGTAGATAGTAATCTCGCCTTCTTCAGTTTTCAGCTTTTTAGTGCAGGTGCCTATGTCCGTCATTGCAACTCCCCTCTATACGCGATAGTAAAGAAGTATTGTATTTCAACTTTGACTGTATATGATGTAAACGGGCACATATCGTGGGCGTAGAATTGGATTTTTTGAACTTTATTCAGGAGAATTTGCGGACGTTAATAGGGGATGCAGTAATGCCTATTATCACACAGACCATGAATTATGATATTCTAGCAGGTGTGATTGCTGTTATATTGATCTGTACTAAGAGATTCAGATGGGTAGGGGTCGCCATCCTTATCGGAGCGGCATTGGGATATCTCATCGGAAATGGGATGATAAAGTTCCTGGTGGACCGTCCACGTCCGTTCATAGAGAATTCCAATATCATTTTGCTGATACCTGCACCTACAAGCTCTTCATTCCCTTCAGGACATACTATCGGAGCCGTTGCAATGGCTGTTGCATTGTATATGTATAATAAAAAAGCAGGTTATGTCGGATTCATATTCGCTGCGATAATAGCATATTCGCGTCTGTATCTCTATTTGCATTATCCTACGGATGTTATAGCTGGAATAGTAATTGGAATAATATGCGGATATGTTGGATACAGGATATCTGAACTCATCCGCATAAGATATAAAAAAGAAAAGGTTGAAGAAGATATTGTTTGATTTATTCTTCCCATTCTGAGAATAGTTTTGCTATTCCTTTCTTGGCAACGGACCAGCATGGAACGCCACCTATGAGAACGGCTACCTGAATAGATTCCAAGATCTCTTTTTTCGTTGCTCCGTAATTTTTCGCTACTTTTGCCTGTGCATAGATGCAATCTTCGCACATTCTCACTGCAACGCATGAAAGTGCCATGAGCCTTTTTGTTTTCTTGTCCAACGCACAGTCTGTTACCATGACCTCGTCCATTTTTTTCAGTAGGCTGATGAGGTCCGGGTCTAATTCTTTGATGGCTTTAAGAGTATCTGGTGCGTAACCGCCCATGTTCGAACACATTTCTCCGAATTCTTTGTTACTGTTGCAAGGCATGACCGATTATCTCAATATTAGTTTATAAAACAGACACATTGACATATTTTAGCGTAACTGTTTTAATCAGACGAGGGCATTGGTATGTTCATGGAAGCTCTTATCTCGAAGGAGATGTCATCTAAACTTAACATTCTTCAGCAAGAGATATTTGCAAATAATATTCCTGTTGTCATAGTGTTCGAAGGAAGCAGCGGACGTGTCATCGGACGTGTAATTAACGAACTCATAAGATGTCTTGAACCTAGAGGGGTTAATTATGTCCATATAGACCCTGATAATTGGGACGGACCCAAATCTGTTATGGAGTGTCTTCAGAAGACCCCTGCCAAAGGGATGATCTCTTTGTATGACAGGTCCTGGTATTCTCTTTTCATCAATACATCAGGTGACGATCAGAAACATCTCGATGATGCACTCTCCATGAGTAATATATTCGAAAAATATCTGACCGACAACGGTGTGTATCTCATCAAAGTCCTCCTAATAGCTACGACCGAGGTACTGAAGAAATACGGAGATCAATATGGACCCCATGATTCTAAGAAAACATTTCTGTCGATAGATCATATCGATCCTGTCAAATATAGAACTGTTATGTTGGATCATGTTTTTGAGGAAACCGATACTATATATGCTCCGTGGGATCCGATCGCAGTCGATAAGATAGATAAAACGGTTGTGGAAGCTGTGGCCGTCATACAGGAGCGCCTTCTCAGCAGACTCAAACATGTTCCCGTGCTTTCTCCTGTTTACATCGAGACGATATATCCCAATCCGCGTATCGGAATGGACCTCAACAAGGAGTGTTTGCCTGAATACAGGGGAAAGATAAACAAACTTTCAGATGAATTGGCAGAGCTTCAGGTAAAGATGGCTGAGAGCAAGCGTTCTTTGATACTTGGGTTCGAAGGCTGGGATGCGGCAGGAAAAGGATCTGCAATAAAGCATATATGTCATGCTTTGAATCCGAGGGGTTATGTTGTTCATCAGACCAAACCTCCGACCGAGGAAGAATCTGCGCATACATATCTTTGGAGATTCTGTGATACGTTACCTGATATGGGGCATATCGCAATCTATGACAGGACATGGTATGGAAGGATGATGGTCGAGCCAATAGAAGGATTCTGCATGGATGCCGAATATCTACGTGCACCTGCGGAGATCAACAATTTCGAACATATTCTGGTGAAAAGCGGAGCTATAATCTTGAAATTTTGGTTAGACATATCTCCTGAAGTACAGCTAATGAGATTCCAGTCTAGAGAGGAAGACCCTCTTAAGCAATGGAAGATAACCGATGAGGATTGGCGGAATCGTGATAAGTGGGATGAGTACGATACGCGCGTCAATAAAATGATAGAGAGTACAAACACTCCGCATGCTCCATGGATAGTGGTGGAATCCAATGATAAGAGATATGCTAGACTGAAAATTTTAAAGACCATTGTTGACGCCATCAAAGAAGCTTTGGATTCTGACGGTAAAAAAGACGGAAAAAATTAATTACGTCGATTGACGTTATATAATTTCGACAATATTAAATAATAAAATTCATTATCTCGACCAATGGTAGATGAGTTCAAGGAGAAAATTGCAGGAGAAATAACTCTTTCTGCAGATCCCGGGAAAGCCATCCGCAAATGGAGAGAGGAATTCAAACTTTCTCAGCATCAGCTTGCTGATGCAATGGGCATTTCGCATTCTGTCATAAGCGATTATGAATCAGGGCGCAGAAAATCACCTGGCGTATTGGTCATCAAGAAGATGGTCGATGCTTTTATTAAATTGGATATTGAGAACGGGTCACCCGTTATCTCACAGTATCTGCCTAATGTGAAACTTGAATGTATCATAGCAATGGATGAATTTCCAGAGGGCATCGATGAACAGAGATTCATCGAGTCCATCGGTGGAAAGAATCTGAACACCGATAGGATGCCTGCCAAGAGGATATATGGTTACACTATAGTGGACTCTGTGAAGGCAATTTTGAGTTTGAGTTCTGAGGATTATCTTAAGATATATGGATGGAGCATCGAAAGGGCACTTATTTTTACGAATGTGCATTTCGGTCGTTCGCCCATGGTAGCTATTCGCGCCCATCCTCTCACTCCTGCTATGGTGGTATATCAGCAGCCGGACCAGATCGACCCATTGGCCGTTAAATTGGCAAAACTAGAGGGCATACCTCTCGTCACGACCAGGTTGACAGTAGAGGAGATCGTAGAAAATATGAAAGCATTAAAGGAAGGGAATTAAATGGATGTAGGAATCGTAAGTTATGGAGCATATGTTCCCCGTTACAGGATCAAACCTGAGGAGATCGGAAGGATCTGGGGAGTAGATGGTAAAGGAATGGGAAAAGGATTGTTGATTTTTCAGAAATCAGTTCCTTCTCCGGATGAGGATGTCGTGACCATCGCGACTGAGGCCGCAAGGAACATGATGGCAAGGGTGCCTGATGTGGATCCAAAGGAGATCGGAGCTGTTTATGTCGGTTCCGAATCTCATCCTTACGCCGTAAAACCAACTTCGACAATAGTCGCAGAGGCCATCGACGCAACACCCGCAATGACTGCAGCGGACATGGAGTTTGCATGCAAGGCAGGAACGGCAGGAATTCAGGTATGTATGGGTCTAGTAGGCTCAGGCATGGTAAAGTACGGTGTGGCCATCGGCGCCGATACATCACAGGGAGCGCCAGGAGATGCTCTGGAATATTCCGCATCCGCGGGAGGAGCATCCTATTTAATAGGATCTGAGAAGGTTATCGCCAAGATCAACAAGACCCTGTCATTCACAACAGACACACCGGACTTCTGGAGAAGAGAAGGTCAGCCCTATCCTCTGCACGGAGGAAGGTTCACAGGAGAGCCTGCATATTTCAGACACATAACTTCCGCAGCGAAGATGATGTTCGATGCAATGGGAACGAAACCTGAAGATTATACGTATGCGGTATTCCACCAGCCTAACGGCAAATTCCCGACAAGGGTGGCCACACAGTTAGGATTTACACCCGAGCAGATCGAATGCGGTCTTCTTACGCCTAATATCGGCAATACTTACAGTGGGGCGGTCCCCTTGGGTCTGGCACACATACTTGATAAAGCAAAAGCAGGTGACAGGATATTCGTCGTATCATATGGTTCCGGAGCAGGATCAGATGCATTCGATATAACCGTCACAGATGAGATAACAGAATACAAGAGGGATAACGCGCCCGTCCTTGACAAGGTGATGGAGAATGTGGTCTATCTGGACTACGGAACATATGCTAAATTCAAGGGAAAGATCGTAATGTCGGGGTGATAAGATGAGAGATGTAGCAATAGTAGGTATCGGAGCGACCCAATTCGGTGAGCTTTGGAATAATTCATTCAGGAGTCTCGGTATCGAGGCCGGCTCAAGGGCAATCGAAGATGCGAATCTTTCAGGAGATGAGATCGATGCATTGTATATCGGTAACATGTCGGCAGGACGTTTCATCAGCCAACAGCACATAGATGCACTAATAGCTGATTATTCTGGAATGGCGACAAACCACATACCCGCAACAAGGGTAGAGGCAGGAGGAGCATCCGGAGGAGTAGCATTCAGGGAAGCAGTCATTGCGGTCGCATCGGGACTCCATCACACCGTGATGGTCGGAGGTGCGGAAAAGATGACGGATCTGGATGATGCATCGATCAATTCGGTCATGGATGCTACGGCAGATGCAGAGTGGGAGGCTGGAATGGGACTCACACTCACTTCATTGTATGCGATAATCGCGAGAAGGATGATGTTCGAAGGAACAGTGACACGTGAGGGAATCGCATCTGTGGCAGTGAACAGTCACTTCCACGGAGCATTGAATCCAGGAGCACAATTCAGGAAAGCTATCCCCATCGACACAGTATTGAAATCAGGTCCGGTAGCGGAACCTCTCGGAGTGTTCGACTGTGCGCCGATAACAGATGGTGCCGCAGCAGTCATCCTTTGTCCTTTAGAGGATGCGAAGAAATATACTGACAAATATGTCAAAGTATCCGCAACCTCACAGGCAAGCGATACCCTCGCTCTTTTCCAGAGACCGGATATCACAACATTCGAGGCAACAAGAGCTGCCGCAAAGAGGGCATATGAAATGGCAGGCATAACCGCGAGGGACATCAACGTGGCAGAGATCCACGATGATTACACAGTATCAGGTATCATGGCCCTTCAGGATCTGGGATTCTACAAGAAAGGCGAGGCAGGAAATGCATTCCTCAACGGAGAGACGCATTTCGATGCAGGAAAGGTCGCGATCAATACATCGGGCGGACTCAAGGCAAGAGGATATCCAGTGGGAGCATCCGGAGTCGCACAGATCGTAGAGATCACGGAGCAGCTCAGAGGTACAGCAGACAAGAGACAGGTCAAGAATGCAAAATACGGCCTGGCACAATCTGTCGGAGGAACCGGTTCAGCAGTTACCGTAAGTATTCTGGAGGCGATCTGATGGCATCTGTAGCGAAAGAGTGGAGAGAGATCCCGGGAAGGTATAATCTTGAAGGAACGAAATGTGACTGTTGCGGAAAGGTATACTTCCCGGAACGTAATTTCTGTCCTAAATGCCGTAGAGATAGCATTGGCAAGATGAAGATCGTGAAATTATGCAGAGAAGGGGAAGTCTTTTCCTACTCGATAGTTCATGATGCACCTGCAGCCAACAATAGCCAGAAACCATACGCTGTCGCTTTTGTGAAGACTAAAGATGATGTGCTCATCGCAGGTCAGTTGGTCGATGTGGACCTCGAGAAGATCGAGATCGGAATGCCCGTACGCGCAGTTTTGCGTAAATTGGATGCAGACG
>Ga0265295_1008554_pt1 | contig 11325 bp, 11 predicted proteins | sample Munlansysbiofilm_FD_192503 | JGI IMG/M metagenome (GOLD analysis project Ga0265295, IMG submission 192503) | Leachate microbial communities from a municipal landfill in Southern Ontario, Canada - Methane capture system biofilm | ecosystem: Engineered > Solid waste > Landfill > Unclassified ... | reverse complement strand
ATAATAAATTGGAGCGGGAAACGGGGGTCGAACCCGCGACTTCAACCTTGGCAAGGTTGCGCTCTACCACTGAGCTATTCCCGCTAATAATATGGTACCAGAGGCCGGACTTGAACCGGCACGGGCTCGCACCCGAGGGATTTTAAGTCCCTTGTGTCTACCTGTTCCACCACTCCGGCATCCTTCAATGCCCGGACAGCAGAGCTGTCACGAACTATATACTGTATAAACAATTGGAGGCGACACCCGGATTTGAACCGGGGATGGAGATTTTGCAGACCTCTGCCTTACCGCTTGGCTATGTCGCCTTATATATCTGGAGCGGGAAACGGGGGTCGAACCCGCGACTTCAACCTTGGCAAGGTTGCGCTCTACCACTGAGCTATTCCCGCTCGACTATGTTTGAGAACTATAGCTTGGACAGTCCCTTTTTTGTCAATGAAAATCTCGAGATCCGAGTTTTAATAGAATCATTCTTCTGATTCATCAGATAGCTCTTCTGCCTTCGCTGAAAAGATTTCCGCCTCAAAACGGTAGATTTTACTGTTCTCGTCTTGTAGGACTGATGCTGGTAAACCGGCTTTCTGACAAAGATGGCTTAGGAAAGTCTCCCGGTCCCAACCCCACTCTGTGGCCACCTGCGGAAGCAATAGTCCGCTGCCCTGAGGATGCTCCAGAAACAGGCCATCCCGGCCAATCACAATCTCAGTAAGATCATCAACTGGTTTGAGTTCGCTTAAAATTGAAAGCTCGATTTCCAGATCAGGCAATTCATCCTGTCCCAAGGGCGGAAATCTGGGATCACGAAAAGCCGCCGCAATCGCCATTTCCTTCACCGATTCCAGAATGGATTTGTAACCCACGATGTAACCGATGCAGCCCCTGAGTGCTTTATTGATGTGCAGGCTGACGAATATGCCCCTTTTCTCCTCAAAGAGCGGATCCTGAGGACTTGTGTATTTACTGCGATACAAGCGCGAATAAATCACGTCGTAAGCAAGCTGTAAGAGGCTCTTTTTTTGAATATCACTTAGCATAAATTCTCCTTAACTGACGATTTTAGCCGCCAGATAACCCACCACCTGTGAATTCATCCCGGATACCTTGCCGGAATGGGTGTAGTGAATGATTCTGGGCTCGACGGCAGTATAGTGCCCGGCAAGGTGGAGCAGGGTCATAATCCCCCCAATGCCGCAGGCCTCAAGCTTGCCTTTCCGATTTGCATTCCACATACCTGCTGCATCCATCTTCATAAAGTATTGCGCCACCTGAGCATCCATCTCTTCGGCGGTTTTAGCATCGTGGTAATGAGAAAGATCGCTGGAGACCAAAACCAGGATCCGGCGGCTGCTGCGGTAAACCACGTTATACAGAATCTCCGCCAATCTTTCTGCCACGGCTGGGATCTGATTGCCGATCATCACAGGGCAGATTTTGACCTCCGGGAAAAAGTAGCGAAGCAGCGGAAGCTGAATCTCCAGAGAATGCTCCAGACTGTGATAGTCCAGATTGATATCCTGCGTGGCCTGAGGGCTGATCTGAGCGTAAATATCGGAATCCAAATGCAGATTACCCAGCGGAGTCTCATATTCAGTAAAGGGAGAAACGCTGAAATCGAAGTGATTGCTTTGGTGGGAAGGATGCAGCACGATCACCGCATCCAGGGCTTCTTTGGAGATGGAGGCCAGGCCCAGACAGGCGCATGGTCCCGAATAAACATAACCGGCATGAGGAAGTAAGAGCCCCAAGCAGCGTTCACTCTCCGGAGCCGGGCTGGCTTCGGTGATCCAGGATTCGATCTGCGCTCTGATCTGCTCTGCAAAACGCGGATAGAAGGTGCCGGCATGAACGGTTTTGCGGATCACTTCTCTTCCTCCTGGTCAGCTCTGGGCATTAGCACGATATATGTGCCGGCAGATGCCTCCTGCTTATCCAGTTTGAAAGCCTGGATATCTTCGGCCAGAAGAGGGCTTAACACTGCTATCTTCAGCTCTGGCATCGCGCTCTGCAATCTGGAAACTGTGCCCAAAAAGTTACGGGAATGAAAGTCACCATTGAAGTGCAGCACCTGCGCACCCGGATTCTCTTTCAAAGCCAAAAATATGCTTTCCGCCATGGTATCATCCTTCATGCACTGCGCTTCATACATCCTCTGCAGGCTTTCTGCTTTCATGGGATGTGCGCTCATAGCACCCATAGTCTGGAAAAAGGCCTTGCGATAGTCATCCTCCGGTGCAGAAAGTTTTGCGGCAATCAGAGCTCGCTCTTCAGGGGGCAATTCTTTGGTAAAACCCCAACCTTCCTTGGAGGCGCGGTTGGCATAAGGACGGGGAACATTCGCCGCTACTACTTGCAACTTATGCTTTTTAGCAAAATGGATCAAGGGCTGGTAATCTTCATAATTTGGCCAGGCTTCGCTGAGCTTGACAAATTCCTCTTCCGAGATCTTATCTGCCAAAAAGGCATCTACATATTCCTGGCTCTGCCGCTCCCACATCTCAAAAGAGAGCATAAGCTTGCGCTCTGAACTAAGCAATTCTGGCAACAGCTCTCTTTGCAAGTGATGCAGAGGCTTTTCGCCGTGCCATTCGCCAAAGAAGATTACGTCATAATTACTTAAATCCTTGGCGAGCTCTGGCAGAGCAAGCCTGACGCCGGTTTCTGAATTCAGAATAATGGTCTCCCCAATCAAAAGCTTAGTGCCCAAAAGCAGCAATAAGCTCAGATACAATATCTTTTTCATATTTCTTCCTCTTGATGATATTCTAATCTACCCGGCCCCTTGTAGCCATCTAAAAATTCCGCGAAATCGGCGGCTGCTGGAACCGGGATCTTTACTTTGAGTGATGCTTTTTCACCATAATCAGCCGCCTCTTCTTCTCCCTCAAGGCTATTTACCTGATGCCGGATAGTGTCCAAATAGCTATATTCGGTCTCGATCTGGTAATGGCAATACTCTTGATAGAGAGTGAGTTTTGCGCTTTCCACCGCCAAAGTAGCGGCCGTAGTATAGGCTTCGATCAGCCCTTTTACCCCCAGTTTGATCCCGCCATAATAGCGGGTGACGATGGCCAATACTCCCGTGAGTTCGTTTCGGAGCAGGCTGTTCAGGATGGGTTTTCCGGCGCTGCCACCAGGCTCTCCGGCATCAGAGTAATGCTGAGTTTCGGATTCAAAACCCAGGATATAGGCATAGCAATTGTGCGTGGCATCGCTGTATTCTATCTGATGCTGATGCAGGATATTTTGCACGGCTTCCGAATCCTCCACAGGGAAGAGGAAGGCAAAAAACTCGCTGCGCTGAATCTTGATACTGGCCTTAGCAGGTGCTTTGATAGTATAGGGCATCATTTCACCTTGGGTATATCTTTCCAGCGGGTGGTGTAGCTGGGGCTCAGTCTGGCCTGTTTCATCTGCCACTTTTGGGCGATGCCGCTGCTGGCATATTTCACAGTGTCCCGGCCATGCAAGCGGTTTAATTTATCGATCGCCCGCATCAGCTCTCCCCGCTTGTCATCCAGATAGTTAGCTTCCAAAAAGCTCAGCGGCACATCCTCTTCGGCGATGATATTGCTCAGCATCACTCCGGCCTTTTTATACTCAAAATCGGGCAACCACAGCTCCCTCAATAGCTCAAGTGCTTGCAGGATCAGCTCTGGAGTATAGGCCGTGGGCGGAAAGAGGCTGGTGGAGATGGAATTGTTGTATTGAGGCCCTTCCTTAAAGCGGTTTGTAGAAAGAAAGACCATCATGTGCCCGGCCACGGATTTTTGATCCCGGAGCTTTTCTGCACTGAGGGTCACATAAGAGGAGATCGCCTCTTCCAGCTCCTGCAGATCTGAAACCTGCTTGCCAAAAGATCTTGAGCTAACGATGCTCTTCTTGGCTCTCGGTGCTTCCTCAATATCGATACAGGCATAGCCTCTGAGCTCCAAGACCGTCTTGTATCCCACCATCGTCAAATAGTGCTTGATGAATTTATCGTCTGCATTTCTGAGCTGCAAAGCAGTTTCTATCTTGTTTTGTTTCAAGAACTTCTCATACTGTCTGCCAATGCCCCAGACATCTGCGGTTTTGATACGCTTCAAGGCTTCATCAATGCGATGCTCATCCAGGATACACAAGGCACCGCGATATGCAGCTATCTTCTTGGCATGATGATTAGCGATTTTGGCCAGGGTCTTGGTCCTGGAAATCCCGATGGAGACCGGAATGCCGGTATAGCGATAAACGGCACGTTTGAGCCAGTGCCCCCACTCTTCCCAGTTCTGAGTTCGCATACCGGTCAAGCCCAAAAAGGCTTCATCAATGGAGTAAATCTCCAGGTCCGGCGAGAATTTGCTCAGCACATCCATCACCCGGGAACTAAGATCTCCATACAGGGCGTAATTTGAGGAAAGCAGCTCTCCCCCATTTTGATTAATTAAGGCTTCATACTTGAACCCGGGAGCACCCATAGGGATATTCAAGGCCTTGATTTCATTGCTGCGGGAAACTATGCAGCCGTCGTTATTGGACAACACAGCCACAGGAATGCCGTGCAGACGGGGATTGAAGACCCTTTCGCAAGACACGTAAAAGTTGTTGCAATCCACGAGTGCAATGATCTGATCATTTTTAAGTCCTGTGTTATTCATATCTATCCTTATAGATGCCAAAATATCTATGCGCTCTGGTTTGTCAAGCAGGACGCTACAAGGAGGCCTCTCCCCCAAAAGTTGATAGTCACCCCTATCCGTGTAATCTCTGCAATCTGTGAGAGGACAAAGCCCTGTAAAAGCACGATAAGGCTCGGCCATAAAAAAGCGTCTGCCGCAGGGAAACTACGGCAGACGCGGGTGCACAATTCTATGATTAAATCAGGGAGCTCTGTATATAAAGGCTTCGTTTCTATATCCAGGAAGGTTTTTAAACCAATCAGGATATGAAGCACCAGAGCTTTGCGCCCAATGTTTAAACTTCAGGTGACCCTGAGTAACTTGGGATTTTTCGATAGGATAATCCCAAATTTCGGGGATATTCACAGCCCAGTTCAGATTATCGACAGTTTTGTACCAGTTACCGGACCCGCTGGCATCTTCACCGGTGCCAAACAGAGCCGTATTCATCCTGGAGGTGGGAGCATAGCCCGGAAGATGGACTTCATGGGAACGCTCCCGATTGATAAATATGAAGGGATTGTAGGGAGCTGTAAGCTCTGGATTGGCAATATTCACGGGGTTTGTAAGCTTGAAGCTGACCGAGAAATCTACTGGCTCCACGTATGGATCAGCAATTCGCGTATTGATAAAGCTTCCTGGCACTGCCGGCATGAGATCAAAGGTACTGCTGAACATCCGCATCACTGCTTTGGGGCCGTCTTGCTCAAGCTCAAAGAAGCTCGGATGTGAGGAGCTGACTTCATAAACATTGGAACTCAGGAAAGGCGTCTCAACGGCAAAGCCATTGGCATAATTCGCTCCGATAGCTTTCAGCCGGAAATTCATCTCAACTTTTTTGACCCGATTTCCTGGCTGGGTGATCTGGTTGTAATTGTAATCCACTACCATATCGTTAAAATCGTAGTCTCCCACATTGGGCCAGAGGTCTTCAAAGGCTAGGGTACCCAAGCCAGTAAGGCCATAGGTATAATTATTGAAGGTAAGCTCGGGATCAGTGGGATAATCGTCATAGAAGTCGTTGATGCCGTCACCATCGGTATCTGTTTGGTTGTCAAAGGGTTGAATACCGGTTTGATCTACTGCGGTGACAGGATTCACGGTCAAAAAGAACACGAGATCTTCAAAATCATCATCGGATGCGCCAGCACTACGAGGTAAATCCTCAAAGCCGATTACAAATCTCTGTGAAACTGGATCAAACACTAAAATGCTGTGCTGTTTTTTCGCAGGATTAGATTCTTCATTCAGATGCTGATTTGAGTAATATCTCGGGGCTGTAGTGCTGACATCATTTTTCTTTATGAAACCATCGGCTACCAAAAAGAAACCCATGGTAATGCCTGGATCAAACATACCCAGATACACTGTGTCTCCGCTGTTCATCTTACCGCCAGAACCATCCAATGAAGCATTGGGCAAAACAATAGTATGCGTAGTTATCTCAGATCTATTCTGAGGTTGCTCATTGGAAGGATAGGTATGGAATCCCAAGGCGTTCTGGAAACCAGCCCCTTCCGTCACAAAAGTCAACCAGACCTGAGCTTGCTCATCAAGCTTCAGATTGGTCTGCACAGAAGGGTCCAGATACTGGGGATGAGTATTAGCCAGAGACTGACCCTCAGGAAGGGTGGCACTCAAGGCTGATAGGAATTCAGCTTCCAATGGCGTATTCGTCATAGGATTGGGCTGGCCATGAGCATTAAACGTCATCCCATCCAAGAAAGTCCAGCTTTTTGAATCTGGAATATAATACTCTCCCGGAGCTTGGCTTTCAGGATAGGCGCCGCCCAGGATCAATTCGGCTTTGTCGCCAGAGATCAGAAGCTCATGAACACCCATAAAGCCACGAGCCCAGATTTTCTTAAGCCCTTTCGGCAGGGTAAGTGTGCTCATGTATTTACCATCGGCAAGAGTCACGCCTTTGGCGATGGGAGAGCTCAAAGGCTCGGGTTTTGTTAAGAATATTTCAAATACGATTCCGGGAATAGGCTCGTTGGTATTGGTCAATACTCCCAGTTCAAGCTCAACAGGATGAGTGGTCGTCCAGTCAAAATCCTGGGAAATCGTTAAATCCTTCATGGGAACGAAGGCATCGTTGTCCTTCTCAGAGCAGCCGATGATCGCCAAACTTGCGATCAATATTAGCAATAGGATAGGTCTGTAATTATGTTTCATGTGCATCACCTTATATATTTTCATTTTATGATACTATAATAATCGAGTTCACTTTGCCGTCAAGCACTATTTTTCAATAATGCAATTTATTTTACTTAAGAAACCTGAGTGCGGCTCGCAGAGCAGTAGAGATATTGTAGCGAAGATTGCTGCCCCAATTGCGTAGATGAGCGCGCCGGTATTCTGCTTTTCGGTTTTCCAGTCTAAACGAAGCAGGCAGAGCCGGTAAAAAGATCTTCTCTGCTGCCCCCCAGTTTATCAAAGTGTCTATGTAGTCTATATGCCTCAAGCCCTGCAGAGTAAGAGCCTGCCAGGGCTTGGGCTTCAAACCAAAATGAATGCAAGTGGCATCGGGCTCGATATCCATCAGATATTTTGCCGTCTGCGGGGCCTGGGAAGAAAAGGCAAATAGCGAGCTGAGCACAGATTCATCGGTCATAAAATAGGCAGCGCTGCTTTTATTGTAGACACCCTCGGTATCGGAAGGGATCACCTTCAGCATCTGACTTTGCCACAAAGAGATAAAGTCCCTGTGGCTGCGGTTGAGCACAAAACAATTGCTCTGATATACGGTATCAATACGGGGACTCTTCAGATCACCCACGTCCTGCTGCCAGGTAGCCAAAATGCGTTGCGGGATTTTACCATATTCATCCCTCGCCCGGTAGTAATTCCTGAAGATAGTGGCGTTTTCCTCCGGCTGACGTTTGCGGATTTGCAGTTTATTATCAGGTGTAACAAAGAGCTTTTCCAGATTGCCGCTCACTATGCAATCCGCATCCATCCACACCACAATATCAGTCTCGGCTGTGGCAATCGCCATAGGTTTTTGGGTGCAAACGCTGCGGGTATCAGTTTTGTGGGTGGGGAAAAGCCTGGTATTGGGCAGGCTGGATAAGACCCTGATATCTTCCGGTGTAAGATCATAAGCTAAGATATGGTAAGCGCAGTCCATGCCATGATAGCGCATAGAAAGCCCCAAAAGCAGCGCGCCCCACACAAAATTGTGATCACAAGCCGTGACCACCGTCTTGGTAGTGCTCATACTTTCAGCTCTCCTGAAGCTGTGTAGATCATCATGGTCAAAGATACTTTTCCTGCATCCGGCTCACTGTGCATTATCATCGCCTCGCTATATTCACTTTGCTAAACATCAAATTTTGGGTGCTCGCATCCGTCAAGCATTATTGCTGTAGATGATATCTCCTATTTATCTCTTTTGTATCCGATCCTCAACGGCGTAAAATTGCAATAATGAAATATCCGGCAGGCCAATGTAATCTTTATCCGTGAAAATCCCTTTGATCTTTGAGATCTGTGATATCTGTGTGAGACTCTTTTCACAAGCACTAAAGCTAAGACACGCACCAGCTGAAGCTGGCGGTACGGCCGGCTGAAGCCAGCGTTACGGGTACCAGAGTAGGGGCATTGGGCATAATGCCCAGAATATTCCGATGATCATAGTGTGCAGGATTGGGGCTTTCACCCAAAGCGCGTACTTTATATTTGGACACGTTTTCCACATGTGTTCCACTCGAGATGACTCGGGATTTCGAGTCATCTCGAGTGGAACACATGTGGAAAACAAGCTCAGGAATAGGGCAGGAACTATGAGACTGATCTGGCTCAAGCACCATAGGCAGAGCGGGTTTTCCCAGGGACGATATTTCGGATAACAAGCCACCACCCGACCATAATCAGGCTTTCTCAAAAAATAAAGCTACGCCTGCACAAGAATATCCTTGACAGATTGAACGCTTTCGTTTAACTTGTACTATAAACGTAAACATAAGCATTGAAGGTAATGATGAGAAATACGATCAAGCACTTAATTGACAAAGAAATCAGGAGCAAGCAGAGAAAGCTGATTGAAACAGCAGCCCAGCTTTTCTTCAAGCATGGCTTCAAGAAAGTAACTATCGAAGAGATTTGCAGAACTGCAAAGGTCAGTAAAGTAACCTTTTACAGATACTTCAGCAGCAAGGACGAGATGATAAAATACATCACCCGCTTGCTTGGTGATAATTTTGCCATTAAGCTCGAACAGATTATCGATCGTGACAGTACTATCAAGAGTAAATTTGATGATATCGCCATCCTCAAGCAGGATTTCGCCGCAAATTTGGGAGGTGAACTGCGTGACAGCATCTTCAATTCTCCTGCGGTAAAAGAATATATGCATGGTCTGGATCAACGCTTGATGCAGAAATTTGAGCAGCTAATGCACAATGAGCAAGCGCAGGGAAATATAAATCCCCAAGTGGATATAGAGAAAGCTGTGGCTTTTATCTCCCGCTTAAACCAGCTTTTGAGTGATGATAGCTTTACGGGGATTTACCCCGATCTGAAAGAGATGATCGGGCAAGTGAATGAACTCTTGGTAATGGGACTGAAATCCCGGGAGCTCTCATGAAATCTGTATTTGCGGTCTTATTGATATTTCTTTTGCTGCCTTTTAGCCTGCTGCAAGGCTTTGAGCTGGATAGCACAAACCGGTTCAGCGTCAATGCTATGCTCCACCTGGACGAGCCATCCGAAGGCTCAAATGCGCAGTTTGACTGGCTTTTGACCGTAAACGCAAAGCTCATGCAAAGCAAGGTGCTGAACCTGGATGCGGAGGCAGTTCACAGTGCCCAATTATCCTCTGTGTGGCAGCAAGATGATAGTGACCAGGATCTGCAAAATGACCTGTATCGCTACTGGCTGCGAGCTTCTACTGCGCGCACGGAGCTGAGGGTAGGCTTGCAACGGATAAATTTTGGTAGTGCCCGCTTGATCCGCCCTCTGCAATGGTTTGATAAACTGGATCCTCTGGACTTGTTGGAGCAAACCGAAGGGGCAAAAGCAGGACTCGCAAAGATATATTTCCCAAATAATTCCACCCTCTGGCTCTGGGCTATTTTGTCCGACGGCAAGCCCAAAGGGAATGAGTGGATATCTACCACCAAAGATAAATTTGACTATGGCCTGCGCTATGAATTCCCACTTCTCTCAACCGAAACAGGCCTGTCCTTGAATCATAGACCCATCTTTTCACCCGACAGTGCCAAAAAAACTACAGAGAGCCGATTGGCACTGGACATCCGCTATGATACTTTCGCGGGATTGTGGCTGGAAAGCTCAGCAAATTACGCACCGGAGCTTGAGACGAAGTGGAGTCTGCAATCTGTTCTTGGTGCAGATTATACTTTTGGTCTTGGCAATGGCCTGTATGTATTAGCAGAAAGTGGTATCAAACACTCTTCAGATGAGATATCCAGCTTGCATAGCACAGAGCTATCGTCATCTGCAATGATGAATTACCCGCTTGGCTTACTGGATACTATCCACTATCTGGCCTTTGCCAATTGGGATACTCACCTGCAGACACATTCCCTGGTGCTAAGGCGCAGCTATGATAGGCTGGCCATAGAGCTCAGGGCAAGCTACCAAAACAATAGCGATTCAGGGGAAGATAGAAAATTCCTGGGCGCACTAATAAGCTACACAATATAGAGGTAACAATGACAGAATCACTGGTAAAAATCAGAAACTTAAGCAAACTCTACCCTACGGGCGGTGGAGGATTCCTGGCTCTTTCCGAGCTCGATCTGGATATCCCCAAAGGAGCATTTATGGGTCTTGTGGGCCCCAGCGGCTCAGGCAAAACCACACTCCTGAACATCATCGGCACCCTGGACAATCAAACCGGCGGTGAGATTGAAGTCCTGGGACACAAGGTAGATACTCTGGATGCCAAGCAGTCCGCAGCCCTCAGAGCCCAGAAAATAGGCTTTATCTTTCAAAGCTATAATCTGCTCCCCGTTTACACCGTTTATGAAAATGTGGAACTACCGCTCTTACTACTGAAAATGCCAAGAGCAGAGCGACACGAAGCTGTGATGCAAGCCCTAAAATGGGTAGGTATTACCGACAAACGCAAATCCCGACCGAATCAACTCTCTGGAGGTGAAGGCCAAAGGGTCTCCATCGCCCGAGCCATGGTGAAACGTCCGCTGCTCGTTCTGGCTGATGAACCCACCGCAAATCTGGATACCGAAAATTCATACAATATCCTGGATACCATGTTGCAAATAAACAAAGATACAGGTACCACCTTCATCTTCGCTACCCACGATCAAAAAGTGATAGACTATATGCAGAGAGTAGTGACCTTGATAGATGGCAAGAAGGCCAAAGATGATCTTAAAACTGGCAGCTAAAAACATCATTGGCAACGGTTGGCGCAGCCTGGTAAACGTCCTCATCCTCAGCATCGTTCTGACTGGAATGGTGTGGATGCAGGGCCTCTTTGACGGTTGGAGTCGAACCGCTCGCCGGCAAATGCAAGAGTGGGAATTCGGAGATGGTCACTACGAGCACCAGGATTTTGATAAGTATGATAGCTTCACCTGGGACAAAAGCAATAGCAAAATACCTGCTGAGCTTCAGAGCCTCATAGAGCAAGGGAAAGCAGTGCCCATCCTGATCTCAGCCGGTGTGATCTATC
>Ga0265295_1008552_pt1 | contig 11326 bp, 9 predicted proteins | sample Munlansysbiofilm_FD_192503 | JGI IMG/M metagenome (GOLD analysis project Ga0265295, IMG submission 192503) | Leachate microbial communities from a municipal landfill in Southern Ontario, Canada - Methane capture system biofilm | ecosystem: Engineered > Solid waste > Landfill > Unclassified ... | reverse complement strand
TTGGTCTCTCCTCTGTAACTATCCACCAAATAAGCGATCTGCTGGAACGTAAAAAAACTAATAGCAAGAGGAAGAGCAATATGCAATAAAGGAACATCAGCCCCAAAGATACCGTTAAAGTTCTCAATAAAGAAATCGGTATATTTAAAATACCCAAGCAAAGCAAGATTAGCTACAAGACCAAAAAGAAGTAACTGCTTCTTAGAAACCTTCTTATGCTCAAATTCTTTATTTAAACTACTTCCAATCACATAGTTAAAAAGCATAGAAGAGAGAATAAGAGGAAGATAAAGAACATTCCACCAAGAGTAAAAGAACAAAGAAGCAAAAACTAAGAATCCTTTGGCACCCGTTACAAGTCTCTTAGAGAGTAAAAAGAAATAGACAAAGAATGTAAAAGGAAGGAACATAAAGATGAATTCGTAGGAGTTGAAGAGCATTAGCGGTTATTTTCCTCTTTGTTTAACTCATAAAGTTTGATGTATTTATAAAAATTTGTTGCCATATGGGAGAATGCGATTACAAGACCTGCATAGCCGTCTAAAAAGCCACGTTTGAAAAAGTAAGTTTTTATAAAAGAGAAGATGCCGTTGAAGATCGCTTTGCTTGGGCTTGAGCGTTTTTTGCCCGCATGTTCTTGTGCAAAAATCGTGGAGTAGCGATCAAGCTTCATGATAAAGTCGCTGATCGTGCTATAGGGATAATGTTTGATAGTTCCTTCTAGCAGAGTGTTTTGAAGGTTGTCGTCTTTTATCTTTTCATGTACTTGCGAATCGGTAAACGAGGTAAAAGATTTATTGTAGATGCGAGTTAAAATATCATTGCCCCAGCAGTGCTTGATGTGCTGATTTTTGTAATAATTTTCTCGTAAAATAGAATAGACATGTGTCGGTTGCGGCACGAGTTTTGAGAGACTCGCTACAAATGCACCGCTGAGAACTTCATCGGCATCAAGCGAGAGAATCCAGTCGTTTTTTGCATAGGTCGCAGCTTTGTTTTTAGTCGGTCCAAATCCGAGAAAAGCACCTTGTACAAGTGTGACGTTAGAAAAACTTTGCGCAATTGCATCGGTTTGATCGGTTGAATTATTGCTATAAACGACGACATCTTCGAATTGTTTTAGAGCTTCTAAAACTTCTTTGAGCGTGGCTTCGGCATTTTTAGCGATAATGACACATGATATGTGAGAGAGCATCAATCTTTTACCTCTTGCCCTTTGAGTCTTTTTTTAAAATTCTTGATTTTTTTGTTTTTATTGGAGTAGTAGAGCACCTGATTCGTAAAATGGGCATCGACTCGGTAATGCTTTGCATATTCGTCGGCGATAATTTTTAAAAGCGCGTCGTGCGCCCAAAGTTTTGAAAAGTTTTTGGCGCGTTCTATTTGTGAAAGCGGTGCGAATTTCATTCTATTGATATCTACGATTTTAAAAATATAGCTATCGCTCTCTTTTTTGATAAGGATATTTCCCGGAGAATAATCGTTATGGAAAATATCGTTTTGATGCAGCTCTAAAGTGAAGCGCGCAAAAGCTCTCATGATCTCTTCTCGTTGTTCAAACGAAGCATCTAAAAGAGGTTCTCGAATCGTAAAATCGTAGTCGAACTTTTCGCTGATGAAATAGCTTTCGTTTAAAAGACCGTATTTGTAAAACTCTATAAACCCTACTGGTTTTGGAACAAAGTTGATGATTTTTAAAGAGTATTCGTAAGATTTTCTGGCTTTTGAGGAACGAAGAAAAGTATAAACGATTTTATTTAACAAATGAGGGACTTTGAAAGATTTTACTACAAAGTCATTGTTGTCTAATGTAAGAATTTTAAGTTCGTTTCTTGCCTTGTGGATGTTTGAACTTACCGAAGCAAAGAGAGAAGGTAAATTTTGCAAAAAATCTTCGTAATCTAAAAAATCAGGGTGGAGACGGTATCTATTGGTCATAAAGTGCATCGCTTTTTATTAGAAAATAATCTCTAGTTGGTTAAAATTGCGACATTATAACTAAGCGGCTCTATAAAAAAAGTTAAATACTTTGCTATCGGCTGCGAAACGGTGTGTTTGTGAAAAAAATATTAGAGCTGTGCTTATCTCCCGATAGCGGCGGTTTAGAGCTGTATATGGTTCGTGCCGCATTGTATTTAGAAAATAAGACGCAAGTTGTGAGCGTCATTAACGAAACGGGAAAACTGGGTTCTTACTACGGAGAAACTTCAACCGTCGTACGGATGAGACGACCTTCATTTTTTTCCCTGTTTTTTAGTGCAAAAAAATTAGCAAATATAATAGACGTACATGCCATAGAAGTAGTACATATGCATTGGACAAAAGATCTACCGTTGGCGGTTGCGGCAAAGCAACTCTCAAAACGCAAGCCTGCTTTAGTGCAAACAAGAAATATGACGATGACCCGTTTTAAGAGCGATTTCTATCACAAATGGCTTTATAAAAATGTCGATTTGATGCTTCCCGTGACCTACCAAGTCAAAGAACAGCTCGAAAAATTTATCCCCGAACAAGTGCGACCCAAAATCGAAGTACTTTACATGGGGGCAGAGTCTCCAGAACTCTTGGACGAAGAACAAAAAGATGCGCTTCATGCCGTATACGGCATCCCAAAAAAATTCACCGTCGGTATCGTAGGGCGTATCGAAGAGGGGAAAAAGCAGTATCTTGTAGTGGAAGCCGCCGCAAAACTTTTAGCAAAAGGGTATGAACTTCAAGTGCTAATAGTCGGACATGCCATGAGTGAAACCTATCTGCAAGAGTTTCAAGCCGAGATAGCCGGTATGGGCTTGCAAAAAGATGTTATTTTTACCGGCTTTACAAAAGAGGCGCAGAAACTGATGCAGCTTTGTGATTGTCTCGTGCTTGCAACCGAGAGGGAAACGTTCGGTTTGGTGCTCATCGAAGCTATGGCATGTGGTATTTGTGTGCTCGGAACAAACAATGCGGGACCGCTTGAGATTATCGACGATAATGAAACGGGACTGTTATTTGAGAAGAACAGCAGCGAATCTATGGCGCAAAAGATAGAATTGCTTTTACAAGATGTGTCGTTCAAAGAAAAGCTTGCAGAAGCAGGGCAGAAAAAAGCACGTGAAAAGTTTGATGCCGCCAAGCAGTTTGAAAAACTTTACGAAATATTTGAAAATCTTTAAAATTTATTGTGAAAAAGGAAAGTGAAATGAGTTATAAAATAGCAATCGCAGGAACAGGGTACGTCGGTCTTTCAAACGCCGTATTGCTCGCACAACACAACGAGGTGGTCGCACTTGACATTATCCCAGAAAAAGTGGAGCTTTTAAATAAAAGAATCTCCCCCATTGAAGATAAAGACATCAGCGAATATCTCAAAAAAGAGACGCTCAACTTTCGTGCCACTTTGGACAAAGAGGAAGCCTATAAGGGTGCCGATTTTATCATCATCTCTACGCCCACCGATTATGACGAAAACACGAACTATTTTAATACAAAATCGATCGAGTACGTCATAGCGGACGTTCTCGCGATCAATCCCGATGCCACGATGGTGATTAAATCGACGATCCCCGTGGGCTATACAAAAAGTGTACGTGAAAAATTCAACACTCAGAACATCATTTTCTCCCCCGAATTTTTGCGCGAGGGGCAAGCGCTTCACGATAACCTTTACCCAAGCCGTATCATCGTAGGGGAAAAGTCGGATCGTGCCATGATTTTTGCGGGCTTGCTCGAGCGCGGGGCGATTAAAAAAGGGATTTCCGTCCTTTTTACCGACAGCACCGAAGCCGAGGCGATCAAGCTTTTTTCAAATACCTATTTGGCGATGCGGGTCGCTTACTTCAACGAGCTCGATTCTTACTGTGAAAAGTATGCCCTTAACACGAAAGAGGTGATCAGCGGGGTAGGGCTTGATCCGCGCATCGGAACCCACTACAACAATCCGAGTTTCGGCTACGGCGGGTATTGTTTCCCAAAAGATACCAAACAGCTCAAAGCAAATTTTAAAGAGGTGCCGAGCAACTTAATAGGCGCTATCGTCGATGCAAACGAAACGCGCAAAGCTTTCATAGCCGAGAGAATCATGGCATGCAACCCTAAAACGGTGGGGATATATAGGCTGATCATGAAAGCGGGCTCGGATAATTTTAGAAGTTCGGCAATTCAAGGCGTGATTGAGAAACTACAGGCAGAAAACGTGGAGCTTGTCATATACGAGCCCGTAGTACAAGAAGAAATATTTGAAGGGATTAAGGTGCTCAAAAATCTCGACGAGTTTAAAGCTTGTAGTGATGTGATTGTAGCAAATAGATTAGAAAACGAGATCGCCGACGTCAAAGAAAAAGTGTACACCAGAGACGTGTTTCACAGCGATATATAAAAGGATAGCCGATGGGTAAAAAAAAGATTTTGGTTACGGGAGGCGCAGGGTTTGTCGGCAGCCATCTCTGCGAAAGACTCTCAAAAAATTCCGAGTACGAAGTGTACAGCTTGGACAACTACTTTACGGGGAGCGAAGCCAACCACGTTGCGAACGTCACCTACATCAAAGGGGATACGGCAGATATTGCAACGCTCGTGACGTTTAACCCCGACATGGTTTATCACCTCGGCGAATACAGCCGCGTAGAACAGAGTTTTGACGACATCGAAAAGGTGTGGCGTTACAACAAAGACGGGATATTTGCCGTACTGGAGTTCGTGCGTAAAGCGGGATGCAAGATCCTCTATGCGGGAAGTTCTACAAAATTCGGCGACGGCGGGCTAGGGCGCAGTGCATCTCCGTATGCATGGACAAAAGCGACCAATACGGAGCTTGTGATGAACTATGGCATGTGGTTTAACGTCCCCTATGCGATCACCTATTTTTACAACGTTTACGGACCGCGCGAAATAGAAAGTGGCAAATACGCGACGCTTATTGCACTTTTTAAAGAGAAGATGAAAAACAACGAGCCGCTTACGATCGTGAGCCCCGGCACACAAAAAAGAAACTTTACCCATATCGACGATATTATCGACGCTCTTGTGCTTGTGGGGGAAAACGGCTACGGAGACGAATTCGGTATAGGGAGCGATGAAGCGTTTTCTATTTTGGAAGTGGCACAAATGTACGGCGGCGAGATTCAAATGTTGCCCGAGAGACGCGGTAACAGAATGGGTGCAGACGTGCTCAGCGAAAAAACGAAAGCACTCGGATGGAAGGCAACTAGAAGGTTAAAAGATTATCTTGAACAATTAAGAGAAAACAATTGGGAATGAGAAAACAACGAACTGCTGTAATATGTTTATCACGAGTCAACGGTGGCATGGAACTCGCTTCGATAAAGCTAGCGAGACTTTTAAGCGAAGAGATTGAGGTTGAATTTATAGGTCGTAGAGGTAGTTTTATACTTGAACGCGTAGAGCATTTTCAAGGCTTTAATATTCAGGTACACGAAGTTGCATTTAGAAGCAATCTGAGTTTAAAATTGATTCATTCAGTAAGAAAAATCTTAATAGAGCGAGAAATAAAGAATATTATTTTTTTGGGTGCGTCTGAGATGAAATCTCTTTACTTCGCTACATTAGGCTTGGATATTAATTTTATAATACGACAGGGTTCCAAAAAAACCACACCGAAAAAAGATTTTTTTCATAAACTGTTTTATAGTAATGTGAATTATTTTGTGGGTAATTGCGATTTTATGAAAAAAAATATTTTAGAAATATTGCCGATTCCAAGCAAGGCTGATGTGACTCGAATATATGCATCACTTCAACTGCCTCAAGATGTTGAATATAAAAAATTAAATGGTTGCGTTTCGATCGTTTGTGTCGGGCGAGTACATCCGGGGAAGGGTCAAATAGAAGCAATAGAAGCGTGCAGAGTTTTACATGAAAAAGGGATTGCGTTTGAATTGAAGTTTTTAGGAAATATTCAAGATAAAGAATATTTTGCAAAAATCAATATGTTGCTAGCATCTTTGCCTTATGAAAATTCAATTGAATTCGTCGGGTATACTTCAGATATAAAAAAATACCTACAACAGAGTGATGTTTTCATTTTACCTAGCTTGGGGGAAGGGATGAGCAATGCCATTATAGAAGCACTTGGATATGGCTTGATACCTATTATTTATGATGACACATCTTCTCAGGAATTTGTTCAATTAGGATTTCACATTCATTTAACGCAGGAAAATACGGTTTCAAATTTAATGAAAATTCTTTTGTATGTTGCTCAAAACTTGGAAACGGAAAAGAAAATGGCAATAAACAATCATCAAAAAGTTTTGGATGTATTTTCTCCGATAAGAGAAAAAAAAGAATATACCAGACTATTATTGTAAAGTTTGTACTTTCAATCTATGAAGATTATACAAAAAAACTTTCCATTGTTTTTTTATTTTGTATAGAAGATAAAAAGGACAGTATTTATACAAGATGATTTTAAAATTTTCTCGTCTGGGTCCTAGCCCATCAATGATTATTAGTCTGTGTGTATTTGGGGCTATTTGTACATATAAAACATTTACAGTTGTAGCATCGCGAAAAAGAATTTTATTCTTTTCAAGGTAGCTTTTTAAATCGTTAAGAAGATCGGATGCCCTTATTTCCTCATAAGTGATTTCTTGGTTCGCAATGGCATTTCTAATGGTTATAGCAGGTGTGCCGTCATAGTTGGTAATATTGTCAAAAATTAATCCTGTACCTTTATTCGTTGTCACAAATCCATAGCACTTTGGGATATGAGTGTAGGCAATATTTTGTCTGTTTAATTCTTTATAGTAATTGTACTCAATAATGTTTTGATCGACTGTTCCTAGCTTATGGTAAATCGTTTTGATAATTTTTGAAGAATCTTGAGGATGTAGATAGCAAAGCCGCTCACTTCCTTTTGCAATTTGATGATTTTCATTAAGCAATATCATTTGATCTCTTTTGGATGTGCTGACGGTAAGCAATGACAGCTAATAAAATGAAAAAAGAGATAAAAATGTAAGTTATCGGTTTTTTGAGAAAAGTGTAATTTGCAAATGAAATAAAGAAGAAAGTAGTAAAGATATTCAATCCAATAAAAAAATAGAGTTTATCACGACGTAAATAAAATAGTAAATATATTATACTCGCAGCAAATAACGAATAGCCAAAAATTCCGTAACCAGTTAAAATTTCAAAATGTTGTGAGTGAAAGGAGCTAGTGATATGATGATTAAAATGGGGGTGCTTTGCTTGCATTTCTTTTAGTAAATCATAATTATCTACAGGACCTGTACCAAATAGAAGATTGTCGGATAAAATTTTAATCGCTGCAACGTTAAAAAATACTCTTGCCCCAAATGCGCCGCTGTACTCATCATTGTTTACGGCAACTTGGAATTGCTCATAAGCTTGAGCATAACGGTGGAGAGTTTCGTCTTTAACTAAATAATATGATGTACTTAAAACAATTAGTAAAGACAAGCAAGAAAAAACGAAAACTTTTAATTTAAATAAAGTTGCTCTATAAAAAAACAATAATAAAGTTATCGAAGAAAGTAAAAATGCTAACTGAGATGTTCGACTGTTGTTGATAAACAGAGCAAAGAAACAAATGACGCTTAAGCTTAAAAAAAAGATTTTGGATTGTTTTGATTTGGTAAATACGCTAAAAATAAATGAACTGATCGCGCCGATTGCCATGTATTGAGTTGCTATAGCATAGGCTAATATTCCTTTAGGATTCGATTGAGTACTACCTTCTACGGCGATAAGGTTCATGTAAATAAGAAGCGAAAATAATGCGTAGGACGCAAAACTAATGATGAGTACTTTTATAGAATTTTTTGCTTCAGTTTCAGTGAGGGAAGTGAATAGAATCGGTATAAGCAAAAAATAATATTTTTGAAACTGATTCAGATGTTCTAGCGCTGCTGTAAAAGAGTTGCTCCATAGGATAGAGATGTAAGTATAAGCAATAAACGCTAACAATAAAAGAAGAGGTCTAAAATAAAATATGTTCTTTAAATTGATTAAAATTGTTTTTCTGAATTTTTCAATCCAGAGAATCAATAAAATAACAGTGAAAACACCCATTTGTGCTTTAAAAAAATTCCAAGGCATCATAAAAAAATAAAAATATAAAAAAAACTTAAATCGGTTTTCGTAGATAGTAAAGAAAAATGATTGCAAAGAACTTCCTTCTAGTAAATAATTTTAAAATTGTAGCTAGTTTATTTAAAAAAAAAGTATAATTTTACATGTTAAAAAATCACTATTTCCCTTTTTTTGATCTCATGCGGAGTTTTTTCAAGCTAGCATTGCTTTTCTTGGTGCTTTTAGGTAGCGCCCGCATTTATTTGTTTGTAGCACACGGCTCTATGCATTCTTATGATCTGTTTGCATTGTCAAAAGCTTTTTGGCTTGGCTTTCGGTTAGATGTAAGTGTAGTTTCTTATATTTTTTTAGTGCCGTTGTTCTTTGTTTTTTTGTTTTTTGTTTTACGTTTACGGCAGATACAAAAGTACATGATGCCGCTATTGAAAATGTATTTCATAGCAATTTTTACATTTTTATCTTTTTTGATATTTGCTGATTTAGTTTATTTTTCGTTTTTTGGAGAACATGCCACTATCATCATTTTCGGGGTGATCGATGATGACACGAGCGCTTTGTGGCAGACGGCACTACAAAACTATGATGTGTCTCTCACCGTTGTAGCTATCATGGGGTATTTCGCACTTGTGTACTGGATGGTATTCCGAATTTTACGTGATGTTACATATGAAATCGATATGTGGAGTCTTAAAAAGAAACTTTTAATTTTTATAGGATTATTCGTGTTTTTGGGACTTTTGGCTCGAGGTTCGTTGGGATTGTTTCCTTTGGCAAAGTATATACCTGACGTAAGTGTCGATCCGTTTGTTAATAAGCTGCCGCAAAACGGAGTTTACGCTATGGTTTATGCGTATAAAAATTATAAGAAAAGTAAGTCGGGGAAATATGATTTATTAAAAGAAACGGGCTATAAAGACCAGATAGAGAAAGCGTTTGCAATTCACATGCCAAAGAAAAATGATGCGCCCAACAAAGATGTTATAGAGTTGTTGACATACAAAACACCACAAAATTATCAAGTGGAAAAGCATCCTCCACATGTCGTGGTTGTGATTGTAGAGAGTTTTGGCATGCCACTTTTAGAATACCAAAGTGAAAGTTTTAATGTGATGGGAGCATTAAAAAAACATTTTGAGGAAGATATTGTTTTTACGAATTTTATTTCCGGCTCAAACGGAACAATCGGTTCGGTTGAACCGTTACTTTTAAATATTCCTGCACGTCCTAATGCAACTTCTTTTGGTCAAAGCAAATATCTCAATACGGAGTTTAAGCAGGCTGCTGCAAAAGTTTATAAAAATGCCGGTTATGAGACAAGTTTTGTGTACGGAGGAGATCTTTCATGGAGAAATATCGGTAGCTTTTTATCTAGACAAGGCTTTGATAGTGTTGAAGGCAAAGGGCACATAGCTGCTATACTCGCAAAGAATTTAGAATCGATATCGCATGATTGGGGGGTGTTTGATGAGCATCTTTATGCGTATGTATTGCAAAAATTACAAACTGCAACAAAACCCCAATTTGTTTGTATCTTAACAACCAATAATCACCCGCCTTTTACAATTCCTAATGATTACATGTCAAATCGATTAGAGATTTCTCAAACGCTTCGAGAACATATAACGGGTGATATAGAGATAGTGCAACGCCGATTTAAAGATTATGCATATGCTTTGGATAAAGCAGGCGAGTTTTTAGAAAATATTAAATCCTCTTCTTTGCAAGATAAAACGGTAGTAGCACTTACTGCCGACAATAATACGATTGAGGGTGTAATGCGCTATGAGGAGCATTATACGCAGACAAAGAAAGTACCGTTTTACTTATATTTACCTAAGCGTCTTTTGCCTAAAAAAATTGACACTACCGTGGCCGGTTCACATAAAGATTTTTTTCCTACACTTTATAATCTTACTTTGAGTAGATCGGAATATATTTCTTTGGGAACGGACTTGCTTAACGAAGAGTCGTTCCATTGTGGATTTAATGATGCGGGGATTTTAATAGTGCAAGACGGGGGATTTAAAAAAACAGATCCGACGACACAAAAACAACGTCATTGTGCTGAATATTACGACGCAACTTTAGCCGTAACTGAATATTTGATACAATCCCATAAATAAAACGTGAAAAGAGCATGATTTGAAAGATACATTAAAACGTTATTTTCCCTACATTAAAGAGTATAAATTTTACTATTTCATCGTAGTCGTCGGCATTTTGCTAACGGTGGGTGCCACTGCCGGTACGGCGCATATTATGAAGTACGTGACAGATGATATGTTGATTGAGAAAAAAGAAGAGATGCTCTATATTATACCATTGGCTCTCATTGCTATTTATGTTTTAAAGTCTTTGGGTCGCTACATTCAATCTGTTTTTACAAAATATATCGGTATGCACATAGTGAGTCGCTTTCGAGAGATTCTTTTGGAAAAGATTATTCGTTTGGATATGGTTTTTCTTTATTTGAACCGTAGCGGTGAATTGATTTCGCGTATAACGAACGATATAGGACGGATTCAGTATTTTGTTTCTAATATGCTTCCCGAGCTTTTAAGTGAGGCGTTGACGGTGGTCGCTCTTGTGGGATATGTCGTGTATCTCAATCCTAGCTTGGCTTTTTACTCGTTGATCGTAATCCCGTTGATCATTTATCCACTTATTTTGATTGCAAAAAAACTTAAAAAGTATTCTCGTCGTTCTCAAGCGAAAAATGCTGATCTAGTAGCACGTTTAACGGAGGTATTTAATAACTCTGAGATTATTAAAGCCAATGCAACGGAATCGTTTGAAGTGGAACGTTTTTCTAAGCAAAATTGGCAATTCTTTAAAATTAATATGAAAGCTGTTTTTGTAGGAGATACGGTTTCTCCGATGATGGAAATAATCGGAGCAAGCGGGATTGCTGCGGTGATTTTTGTCGGTGGACGCGAAGTGATCGAGGGGCGTATGACTCCGGGAGAATTAACGGCATTTTTAACTGCTGTAGGATTGATTTTGCAACCTGTACGACGGATTGGGACTATTTTTGCAAAAATTCAAGATGCTTTGGCTGCAAGTGAACGTATATTTGAAGTACTCGATACAAAAAGTCGCATTCAAGACGGATCACGAATTCTCAACGACGATATAAGGCATGTAGAGTTTAAAAACGTACGTTTAAAATACGAAAACGCTTACATTTTAGACGGGATCGATTTTACTATCAATGCGGGGGAGAAGATAGCACTCGTAGGGGACAGCGGGGGCGGAAAATCGACCTTTATCA
>Ga0265295_1008551_pt1 | contig 11330 bp, 10 predicted proteins | sample Munlansysbiofilm_FD_192503 | JGI IMG/M metagenome (GOLD analysis project Ga0265295, IMG submission 192503) | Leachate microbial communities from a municipal landfill in Southern Ontario, Canada - Methane capture system biofilm | ecosystem: Engineered > Solid waste > Landfill > Unclassified ... | reverse complement strand
AGGTGTGCATGTGTTTCAAAGAGTTTCATCGTCAGTATTCAATCCCCTTTTTGACTTTGTGTCAAACTATCTTACTTGCTTCATCTTGTCAAAGAGAATTTTGCTGCAAACCGCTGTACTTTCCCACAAATTGAGCCGCGACTGCTATTGCCGCGGTCTCAGCCCTACATACCAATGGTGACAGCATAAGCTGCGGAATATCTTGCATAAAGGCAAATTCATTCTCAGTAAAACCACCCTCCGGACCAATAATGAAGCACATATTCACCCCGGCTCCCAGATCTCTGAGCCAGTGACTCCGTTCGATTTCTGAACATAGAACTGGTTGATAGCCGGCATTGCGGATCTTCTCAATAGCTGTGTCCAAATCCAGGATTTCATGCACTTCTGGCAGATAGGGATTATCACATTGCTTGATTGCACTCAGAGCTATTTTTCTAAAGCGGGCAAGCGTGTTTTTTCCTTCACTACGAACAGAGTATTGGGTGATCAAAGGGAAGAAATCCCGAGCTCCCAGCTCTGTACACTTCTCTATCGCTAATTCGTCATGATGATTTTTGAGCAAAGCCAAAGCAATTGCATACTGAGGTCCAGACATTTCTCTGGAGTAAATCTGTCGAACCTCAAGCTCTGCGTGATCCCTTTCGATGTGTTCGATGCTAGCCAGAGCCATCACCCCGTGCCCGCTGTTCAGCGAAATCAGATCTCCACTCTGCTTACGCTTTACCCGGTTTAGATGATGAAACTCTTCTCCCTCCAACTTGAGGCTGCTGCTTTCAACATGTAACTGGGGGCAGTAATAAGATGGCATGTTCTAGCTGAAATAGTCTCTGAGTTTTTTGAAGAAGCCCTTGCCCGGCTTCATTTCTCGTTTGAGATCAAATTCACGTAGCTTTTCATAGATATCCTGTTCCTCTCGACTTATTTTGGTCGGAGTAACTAATACTACTTTGACAATCTCGTCACCCTTGCTATAGGTATTCAATCCTTGAATCCCCTGTCCTTTCAAGCGAAAGAGCCTGCCACTTTGTGTTCCTGAAGGAATCTTCATTTTAACTTTACCGGTGAGAGTAGGCACCAGAACCTCATCCCCCAATACAGCCTGTGATACAGATATGGGAAACTCCATCACGATATCATTACCGTGCCGCTCAAACAGATCATCCTGCTTTTCGTGAATCAATACCAGGATATCGCCTCTGGTACCACCCCGGGGACCAATGTTCCCCTGCCCCCTGAGCCGGATGTATTGATTCTCCTCAACTCCCGCTGGAATCTTGACGTTGATCTCTTTAACAGAGCCCATACGTCCTTCACCGTAGCATTTGGAGCATCTATTCTTGATAATCTTGCCCTCGCCACGGCAGGAAGGACATTCAGAGACAGTTTGCATTTGCCCAAACAGAGATTGACGAACCTGTCTTACCTGTCCCGTACCCCTGCATTGTTGGCAGCTCTCCACTTGCCCATCAGCACTTCCAGTGCCATTGCATTTATCACAGGCTTCTTTCGTGCTGATTTTGATTTTCTTTTCTGTGCCAGTAGCAATCTCCTTCAGGGATAGAGAAAGCTCAATCTGCAAATCCTCTCCCCGGTTTGAGCTACGCCCCGAGGATCTACCCCCAAAACCTCCTCCAAACAGAGTTTCAAAGATTGAGGAAAAGCCATCGCCAAAGATGTCATTCAGATCACTGCGATGAGTGAAGTTATCCCAGGAGAAGCCTCCAGCCCCAAATTGATTTTCCACTCCGGCATGACCATATTGATCATAGAGCTGACGTTTGTCCTTATCGCTGAGAACTTCATAGGCTTCACTGGCTTCTTTGAACTTCTCTTCCGCTTCTTTATTGTCCGGATTTTTATCCGGGTGATACTGCATTGCCAGCTTGCGATAAGCCTTCTTTATACTCCCTTCATCGGCGCCTTTATCAACGCCCAGCACTTCATAATAATCTCTTTTGGCCATGTATTCCTCTTGATTAACCTCCCTTCGAGGTTATGGGTTTGAACCAAGGCAGCCGGAAATAGCTCCGGCTGCCATTATTGGTTTGAATTATTTATCATCCACTACTTCAAAATCAGCGTCAATGGGGCCATCATTCTTTGGCTGTTCCTGCTGTTGTCCCTGTGCGAAATCTTCGGGATTGAAGCCCTGAGCATTGGGATCAAATCCTGCTTCGCCACCTTGCTGTTGCTGCATTTTGGCATAGACGATCTCACCTAGTTTCTGAGCTTTCTTGCCCAGATTCTCTTTGATGGTGTTCACAGTCTCAGCGTCGCTAGCTTTGTCAAGCTGTTCTTTCGCACTCTTTATTTCCGCTTCCAGATCGCTCTTCTCACTATCCGATAACTGATCGCCATATTCGCCCAGGGATTTTTCAGTACTGAAGATCAAAGCATCGAGTTCATTTTTGGCTGCAATGAAATCCTGCCGTTTCTTATCCTCTTCAGCATGCATTTCAGCATCCTTGATCATGCGGTCGATATCTTCCTTGTTGATGCTGCCAGCACGGTCAATCTTGATGGATTGTTCCTTACCGGTGCCCTTGTCCTTGGCAGACACATGCAAAATACCATTGGCATCGATATCGAAAGTAACCTCGATCTGCGGTACACCACGCGGTGCTGAAGGAATGCCTACCAGATCAAACCGTCCCAGGCTCTTGTTGTCATTCGCCATTGGACGTTCACCCTGCAAGACATGGATGGTAACAGCGGTTTGATTGTCTGCTGCAGTGGAGAATACCTGGCTTTTCTTGGTGGGAATTGTTGTATTGCGTTCAATCAGCTTGGTCATCACGCCACCCAGGGTTTCGATACCCAGAGATAGCGGAGTAACGTCCAATAGCAGTACATCGGATACATTATCATCACCAGAGAGGATAGCTCCCTGAATGGCAGCTCCAATGGCCACCACTTCATCAGGATTGAGGCTACGGTTTGGTTTTTTGCCAAAGAAACGTTCCACTGCTTCGCCCACTGCGGGAATACGGGTGCTGCCACCCACCAGCAGGACTTCCTGGATGTCGGAAGTACTGAGCTTTGCATCTGCCAAAGCGCGCTTACATGGACCGAGTGAACGTTCCACCAGATCAGAGGTCATGCGGTTAAACTCCGCCTGACTGAGATCCAGATTCAGATGTTTCGGCCCCGTAGCATCAGCGGTGATGAAGGGCAGGTTGATATTTGTCGTAACAGTTCCGGAAAGCTCAATCTTGGCTTTTTCGGCAGCTTCACGCAAGCGCTGCAAGGCCATCGGATCCCGACTGAGATCAATACCTTCCTGTTTCTTAAACTGATCCACGATCCAATCAATGACCCGTTTATCAAAATCATCTCCACCAAGATGAGTATCACCATTGGTCGCAAGCACTTCCACCACTCCGGAAGAAATATCCAGAATGGAGATATCAAATGTACCGCCACCCAGATCGTATACGGCTACCTTTTGCTCTTTCTTGTTCTCCATACCATAAGCCAGAGCTGCAGCGGTAGGCTCATTGATAATGCGCTTCACTTCCAGGCCTGCGATCCGTCCGGCGTCCTTCGTAGCCTGACGCTGATCGTCATTGAAGTATGCAGGAACAGTGATTACAGCTTCGGTGATAGTAGTACCGAGATACGCTTCAGCAGTTTCCTTCATCTTTGACAGGATCAGAGCCGAGATTTCCTGAGGGGTGAAATCCTTGTTCTGCACATCCACATGAACCGCAGCCTGATTCTTTACTCCGGATACAATCTTGTAAGGTACTTGCTTGATTTCTTCACTAACCTCACCATGAGAGCGCCCCATGAAGCGCTTGATTGAGAAGACTGTATTTAGGGGATTGGTTACAGCCTGACGCTTGGCGTTTTGCCCAACCAATCGCTGACCGTCTTTTGTAAAGCCAACCACGGAGGGAGTGGTTCTGCCACCTTCCGCGTTGGTGATCACGACGGGCTTGCCGCCTTCAACTACGGAAACACAAGAGTTTGTGGTTCCCAGATCAATTCCGATTATCTTTCCCATTTATTCCTCCTGGGTATTAATTTTTGTGCCATTGGATACCGCCACACGTACGGGACGGATCACTTTATCGTGCATTGTGTAGCCATTCTGAATGATAGCTGCCACAGTGTTTTCTTCAAATTCGCTGGGGATATGTGCCAGCGCATCATGAAAAACAGGGTCAAAATCTTTGCCCAAAGCCTCAATCTTCTTCACGCCTTCTTTCTCTAGCGCTTTTGCCAATTGCTTTTCTATCAGTTGAATACCCTGGACAAACGGATTCGCCAGATCAGCAGGCTTTGCATTTGAAAAGGCTCGCTCAAAATTGTCCACTACATCGCATATCTCCAGTGCCAGCTTCTGCGTAGCAAGTCTGATCCAATCCGCTTTCTCCGCTATACTGCGCTTACGGTAGTTCTCAAACTCTGCCATCGCGCGCAGATACTTGTCATTTAGTTCATTCACTTCTGTTTCCAATTGCGAGATCCTTGCTTCCGGGCTGGTTTCTGCCTGTGCGGTATCCGCTGCTTCTGGCTCAATAGCTTTAGCATTCTTTTCATCGATATCGGGATTCATGCTTTTATCCTTATTCTTTTTTTTACTCATTATGCCTCCTAACGGGGAACGATCATCCCACGTCTGGTGGTTTGCGTAATCGTGGCAGTTACATCCCTGATCAAGGGAATAAGCCTGCGGTAATCTGTCCGAAGCGGACTAAGCACTCCCAGATACCCCGGGATGCCAAAGACCTCATATTTGCCATAGATCAGGGCAAAATCAAGCCACTTGGGATCAGACAGGGTCTCACCCATCAGGATGTTTACGTTACTTATGTCATTGCCACGCATCGCTGAGAGCAGAAAGTCCTGCCTTTGAATCATGTTCATAAAGCTCAAGACCACTTCTTTGGAGTCAAACTCCGGTTGCTCCAAGAACTTGATACTTCCATCATAGTGAATGAAGAAATCACTGATCTCTATAAACGCTTTGTGCAATTCGTTCAGGAATTGGCTTAATAAATCACTTTCACCTTCACTACGTTCCCGCATGTCCACCAATACTTTATTGGCTATGTCATATACGCGCAGACCCACCAGTTCATCGTTCAGATATCGCACCAACTTTTTGAGTTGCATCTCCGACAATTCATACTTGCATTTGAGGATCACTGTCTTGTCCAGACCGCTGTCCAGACTCATTACAAAGAGCAGCTTCTGATCAGAGATGGAAAACACTTCCAATCTTGCCAGATAACCGTTGGAAACCTCCGGCTCTGCTACAAAGGAGAGCTGATCCGTCTCATGAGCCAGCATCTGCATAATGAAGTGCAAGGCCCGCGGAGTATCCTTGTAATTCTGGATCAAAAGCTCACGCAGAGTATCCATACGTTCATAATGTACCCGGTTATGAGCGTCATGAATCACTTCGAGATACTTGCGATAACCACCAATAGTGGGCACCCTACCCGCTGATGTATGCGGCTGCGAGATCAGGTTTTGCTGCTCCAGCTTCAAGAGATCCAGACGCAGAGTAGCTGAGGACACATCCTGCAGATACTTCTCGTTCAATATTCTGGAAGAAACCGGTTCGCAACTGAGGATATACTCGTCCACCAACGCTGCCAGAGTGTGGTACAATCGGATCTGATTCTTTTTCATGCTAACCGCCTTCAATTTTTTAGCAGTCACAGAGGTGAACTGCTAAGCTAAGGACAATTTAATCAAATCCCCAAACTTGTCAATCAAAAAGTGAGAGTGCTAAAAAATACTGCGCTGGGCTGCAGATGCTAATCCTCACTCTAAATATTCAGTAGAAACCAGCACTGAAAACTTGTACTGATTAAACAGTAGCCATCACAAACAAGAGTCCCTACCCCATTAGTTACCGTCACTATGCCGTTACCTTGTGGTTACAAAAGTAACGGCAAGGTGACCGCATCGTGATGACAAACACTGGGGATGAAGAGGATACGTCGCCGGAGCAGTGCACGAGCGAGTTGGAGCTTATTGTACTATAATGAGTTGAGGTTATGACGATTTAGGGCGGGATGATTTTGTTCTCAGAATACCTTGGAATCTGTAAGGGAAATGTCTTGGTTGGAATCCTTTTATGAGTAGCCGATTTTGCCTGGGCAATCAACTATAGGAAAGCTTTCAAGCTCTTATGTCCAAGATATTTGGAGGGGGGAAATGCCTTGAACGAAAAAAGTATTTTTCCAGAACGCGAAATATTGATTGACAAAAACAAGCTCCTTCCCAGAATGACCTAAAATAAGGGAACCTTTTCATTCAATGAGCCATTTCCTCTGTTCTGGGACTGCCTCCAAACCGAATGCAAGTATCCCAAACCAAGGAGAAATCATGGCCGACAAAACTTTGATCTGCAAAGACTGCTCAAAGGAATTCATCTTCACAGACGGAGAACAAGAATTCTACAAAGAAAAGGGTCTCACCAATGAGCCTCAGCGTTGCCCAGAGTGCCGCAAAGCAAAGAAGCAACAATACAACCGTAACAACTATGACCGTCGCTTCTAATAGCGATTGCCAATAATCAATGCCGTCGTCCTTCGGGGTGACGGCTTTTTTTTGTGGCTTCATTTAACCGGGCTTAAGGTGCTTGATGACCGCATCCTGAGTCCCTAAGAGGTATGGAGTCCGGGAGTTATCTGGCTATGAAACCTGGCCTTTCATCGTGCGAAGAGGAGTGATTCCAATTCGATTCAGGTTAGAATGCCAGCCACCCAATCCCTGTTTGCCCAGAGAGCACATCCACCCTCGCCCTCTTTGAGAAGATGATGATTTTCCCGGATATTGCGCAGGAAATCTGAGTTCAGGGCATCGCGCAGACTTCCATAGCGTAAATCTGTATCCGAAAAAGGCGCAAATGGGCAGGGTTCGACCTTTCCGGAGGGATTGATGTGCAGAAAACCGCGTCCAGCCGCCAGGCAGCCATCATATTGATCTTCATCTCCGGGGAAAGCAATGAACAATCCAGGCAGAGACTGGCATAATGCCTCCACTCTGCCCATGAGTTCGGCTTTCTGTTGGTTGCTGAGCACCAGATGTTCACTGCCTTCTGCCACTGGCACATACTCCACATAGAAAAAGAGCTTTGCCCCCTGCTCCAGACGCCTTTTAGCAAACGCTTCGCTTAGCACAGTATCATAATTACGTGATGTTAGGGTGATGGAATTTCCCCAGAATATTTGCAGACGGCTCAAATCTGAACAGATCTGGGCATAGTTGGCGTACACACCCTGTCCGCGGCGCTCATCTGTCTCTGCCGCATCACCTTCCAGACTGATCACAGGTATCAGATTGGGACGTTTGGCAAAGAACTCCGCATATTCTGGGGTCAAAGCCAAGCCATTGCTAAAGATCGGAAAGATGATTTTCTGATGGGTGCCAGCCAGTTCCAATACCTCGCGACGCAAGAGTGGCTCTCCACCCGCCAGCATCACTATTGATATGCCCAGATCATCCGCTTCTGCCAGGATTTCACCAAATCTTTCCGTACTCAATTCTGCATCATCGGATTTATGGATTAGCTTGGAATAGCATCCAGCACAATTCAACATACATCTCCTGGTGATGCTGATGATAAGTAGTGGAGGGACATCCAGGCCTTGTTTTGCATGATTACGTCTTCGCATACTGGCGGCTTTCTGATTGAGCAGGGCTGAAAGGAAGAATGGGAGTTTCCCTGGAATAGATGTCATCAGACGCCGGGCTCTGGAGAACTCTGATATAATATTGTTATCAAAGCATTTACTATGTTGTGCTTGCATACCTCAATCCTATTGTTTAGTTACGCTCAATATTTTCAATAAGCTCCCCATGTCAAGATATTTTTACAAGTGTTTCAGGGATATGCTCTGCAGAATAGTAGAAACTTATCCAAGCACAATTCCGCAATCAGAGGAAGATAGGCTATAGAGAGAGTGCTCCGGGAATGAAGCCCAGAGCTTGATATCCAATATTCTTTCTAACATGAACTTAGCAAAAAAGTGGTTGACAGAAGTCACCATCGTAGATATCAGGACTTCAAATAAATCACGAGGATAGCTAAGACATTATGATTCAATCTTTAGAACTCTCCTGCTTTCTCAAAGAGGAACGAGTGTTGGATCTGGTTCCCTGCAGTAAGGAAGACCTGATGGAAATCATGCTTACCCTGCTTTTGCAAGACCCAGCAATCAAGGATCCTGCTGCTGTGCGCCGGGCAGTCTTGGAGCGGGAACACAAAGCCAGCACGGCTATTGGCAATTCAATCGCCATTCCCCACGGACGCAGTGCAGGAGCAGAAGGATTTGTGGTTGCCTTTGCCAGAATCAAAGACGGGATGGATTTTGAGAGTGACGATGGCAATCCAGTCAAGCTGGTGTTCATGATTGTGGCTTCTGATCAGCAGGATAAGGAATACATCAAACTGCTGTCCAGATTGATGTTGCGTCTTCGGAATCCCGAGTTTATCGATGCTATGTTGATGGCCAAAAACAGTCAGGAAATGTATAATCTTTTAAAAACTACACGTTAAGCACTCCCTTGAATAGCACGCACCTACTTTCGTTCTTTGGTTTTTGTCTCTTGTTTTCAATTCTGACGGGACGCGGAGCTTCATACCTCAAAGTCCCAATCATTGTTGGTTATATCATTACCGGAGCTCTCTTTGGCCCCTCAATCCTGCATTATGTAAGCGACCTGGAATTGAATCAATTGGCCTTTGTGAACGTCATCACCCTGGCTTTAATTGGCTTCAACATTGGTAGTGAACTGCGATTCCGGCAGCTTCGTAAAATGGGCAAAAAGATCATTATCATCGTGCTGATGGAAGCCAGTATCGCATTTATAGTAACTGGAATCGCCACCACGCTTGTGCTGAAAAGCATCCCCATGGGCATCATCTATGGAGCTCTGGCTTGCGCTACTGCACCGGCGGGGACAATTGATGTGATTCGCCAATATCAGGCAAAGGGCGAGCTTACCTCAACCCTGTTTGCTGTAATGGGTCTGGACGATATCTTTGCCCTGATTCTGTATTCTCTGGCCATCCCCATAGCCGGCATTATGTTGGGATCCAAGGAAGTAAGTGTGAGCATCGCTCTGTTGCATTCCTTGTGGGACATCGGCCTGGAATTGATTTTGGGAGCAGCTTTCGGTGTTCTTCTGGTACGTATCGGAAGGTTCTTGCACGATCAATCTCTCTTCCTGATATTTTCCCTGGGCAGCATCTTCCTGATGTGCTCGCTGGCTGAGCTCTTCAGCATCTCCCCCATCCTGCTTTGCATGAGTGCAGCGATAATTATGACAAACACTAATGGCATCATTACGCGTAAGTTCACAAATGCCCTCACGCAATGGTCTCCTCCAGTGTATCTGATGTTCTTTGTCTTGATCGGTACCAAATTGGATTTTGGGATGATTCAAAACTACGCATTACTAATTGTTTGTTACATCGTGTTTCGCTCTTTGGGAAAATACTTTGGGGCTTTCTGGGGTGGCAAACTTGCCAAAGCTTCCAGCTCTGTAACCCGGAATCTTGGCTTTACCTTGCTTTCTCAAGCCGGGGTTGCAATTGGACTTACCCTCGGAGCGGCAAGAGTGCTGTTCGATCTGAAGCTTGAAACAGAAGCTAGACAGATCATCAGCGTGATGACCGCCACAACCTTTTTGATCATGTTGTTGGGGCCAATTCTGGTGAAATACGGTTTGGGACGCGCCAACGAGTTGAAAGTAAAGGATTAAGGAGTCACTTTATGTACATGATATTGCAGCTGCACAATGATAAATACCTTGATGATGTAATCCTTGCCCTGGCAGAAGCGGGAATTGCAGATACAATCGTTCTATCCGGAGAAAGCCTGGGACAAAAAATGCTCTATGACATTCCCCTGTTTGTCAGCTTTCAGGATACTGCCGCGATGCGTACAGGATATGGAAACGTGATCATGGGTCCTGCAGAAGAAGAGGAAGTGATGTTTGCCCTGGAAGAACTGAAGAACTCCGGGCTGGATCTTCTGCAGAAGAAGCTTGCGACGATCTATCTTTTACCCGTTGAGCGAATTATCAGCTAAGTTGCTTGGAGTTATCCCCAGAAGGCTTTCAGAGCATCAATGAAGGCATTGTTGTCCTCCGGGCAGGATATTGTTACCCTAAGGCAGTTTCTCAGGCGGGGATGAGCTCCCACATCACGTACTGCGATCTCATTCTCCTTGAGATTGTCAAACACAACCTTGCTGCAATCTCCCAGATTCAGAGTCAGGAAATTGGTGGCAGAGGGATATACAATCAGGCTTGGCAGCTTCTCCAATCTTTTCAGCATATCTTCCCGCTGCTTCAGAACCATAGCTATCTGCTCCGCAAAGACCTGTTGATTCTCCAATATACTCAGCACGAAGCTTTGGGTTAGGATGCTCAGGTGGAAGGTGCTGAACACCTTCTTGAGTTCCTGAATGTTTTCAGGTGATGAGATTGCATAACCAAAACGAAGTCCCGCTGACGAAAAGGCTTTGGAAAAGCTGCGCACCAAAACAAGATTGGGATGCCTTTCCAGCTCATTAACGAAGCTAGCCCGGGAAAACTCGAAGTATGTTTCATCCACCACCACCAGCTTGTCTGGCAGAGCCTGGATAATGGTCAATAGTTGTTCCCTGGCGAAGAGATTCCCCGTTGGATTATTGGGATTGCAGAGGATGGCAACCCGGCAATTGGGATCACTAGCCTTTTGGATATATGCTTCAGTATCGAAACTGAAATCTTCCTGCAAATCCAAAAACCTGATCTTCAAGCCCACAGCCAGGGCAAAGGTCTTGTAGTCAAAATAGGAGGGTGCCAAAGATAGAGCAAAGGATTGATCATTCTCCCTAACCGCAACAAAGATGTGATACAGGATATCATCAGCTCCATTTCCCCACAGTAAGTTCTCTTCGCTCAATCCTGCCCCCACGTAGGTGCTCAGAGCCTTCCGGAGTTCAGCGCTGCCATCCGAGAAGTAGCGATTCAGATGCACCTTTTCCATCCGGTTGATAAAGCTATTCCGGATTTGTGGAAAAGGATCCAGACAGCTCTCGTTCAGGCACATCATCCGCTTTTTGAACGGGACATTGACCTGCGCAGCTTTGAGTTCAGCCAGATCACTTCTAAAAATGCTCATCAATCCTCCCCCATTCAGTATTTTCGAACTCGATGAATCGGCAGTAAACGTGTGTACAAAGCCAGCCTTATTTCTTAGATTTGATGCCCAGGATCTGGCTCTTGATCCATCTCCAGTTCAGGATTATGTGGATTATCGCCAAGATAAAAAAGCTCAGACCAGCCCAGGTGTGCAATTCTCCCATCTGCTC
>Ga0265295_1008550_pt1 | contig 11330 bp, 9 predicted proteins | sample Munlansysbiofilm_FD_192503 | JGI IMG/M metagenome (GOLD analysis project Ga0265295, IMG submission 192503) | Leachate microbial communities from a municipal landfill in Southern Ontario, Canada - Methane capture system biofilm | ecosystem: Engineered > Solid waste > Landfill > Unclassified ... | reverse complement strand
AACAGCATTGAGGTACTCCATGCTCTATTGGCAGGGCTCGTAGCAATATGCTCAATCCGCTTAAATTCAGTCGCCCAATGGCTAAATAACAATTGGGCATCCTTTATCCCTCTCTTATCTAAAGGGCGATCAAAATCTGACAGATCAGCATCGCCCCACGAGGATTTTGCGTGCCTTACGATATAAAGCGTTTTTATGCTACTCATTGTTTATGCCTATAGAACATCAACTAACAATTCTAATTTTATATTGGTTACAACAAGGTACTGGCCAAATCGGCAAGGTAACTGCGTTCGCCTTTCACTAAATTGATATGGGCAAAAATATCCTGTCCATGCATCTTGTCAGAAAGATACGTTAACCCATTGGATTTCATATCAAGATAAGGATGGTCGATTTGCTGAATATCACCAGTAAAAACAAATTTTGTACCCTCACCCGCCCTAGTAATAATTGTTTTTACCTCATGTGGGGTCAAATTTTGAGCTTCGTCAACAATAAAAAAAACATTCGACAAGCTACGCCCACGGATATAGGCAAGCGGGGTAATTACAAGCCTATCGGTACGTTGTAATTCCTCAATATACTGATATTCTCTACTTGTCGATTTAAACTTATTCTTAATGTAAGTAAGGTTATCAAACAGGGGTTGCATGTAGGGTCCAATCTTGTCGTTTACATCACCCGGTAAAAAGCCTAAATCTCGATTTGCTAGGGGTACAGTGGGGCGAGCGAGTAATATTTGATTGAAGTTTTTCTCCTGTTGCAACGCAGCAGCCAAGGTTAAAAGGGTTTTACCTGTGCCAGCTTTACCTGTTAAAGCCACCAACTGAATCTCAGGGCGCATAAGCGCATCGAGGGAAAAGGTTTGCTCCGAGTTGCGAGGCTCAATACCATAGGCTTTTATCTTCTCTACCCTACCAATGGTGTTTGTAGCCTGATTAAAGCGTCCAAGTGCACTCGATTTTGCTCCTTTTATAATGAAATACTGATTGGCATAGGGTTTCTGTCCTATCTCCTTCTTGTCAATTCCATCGTAACCATCGTATAACTTTTGCACTAGGGTATCATCTACCCCTTGAACTATAACCACCTCACGCTTAATGGTCTCTATATCCTTGATCTTATCCGATAGGTAATCCTGAGCCATCAATCCCAACGATTTAGCCTTCATCCTAAGGTTTATATCCTTGGATACAAGGATTAGCGGATGCTTAGGATCTTCCCTCTGCAGATACTTTGCAATGGCAAGGATACGATGATCGGGATTCTTTTCGGCAAACGACTGCTCCATTTCCTCTGAGAATGGTTTGCCAGTTTCTATCCGCAACTTTCCGTGCCCTTTACCCAATGAAATTCCTCCGTTAAATAGATTATCGCCTGCAATTTTATCGAGTTCCCGAGTAAACTCACGTGCATGAAAGTTTATCATCTCGTTACCCTTTTTAAATTGATCGAGTTCCTCAAGAGCAACTATGGGGATAACTATGTCATTTTCCTGAAAATTGTAGATACACGTATGGTCGTGAAGCAATACGTTGGTATCTAAAACGAATACTTTTTTTGTTTTAGCCGCCATTTGTATGATATTTATTTATAAATGTACAAATAAAACTAAACCCTCTTGGGGGTTTTATAATTTTTCACCTTATCTACTTTTCAAAACGAAACAGAACAACCTTATCTTTGCAATAAAGATTTATGATGTTTGTCTTATCTCAAACTTAGTAAAACAGAGGTTACTTAATACCTAGTAAACCTATATTTTTATTAACATAAACTCAACAATAGAAATGTAGCAGATTCTATAAAATTGTCTAACATTGCATATTATTTTTTCAAGGCAATCTTTCGATGAACTATCCACAAACGCTCGAGTACCTATTCTCTCAGCTTCCAATGTACCAGAGGGTTGGAAAAATGGCCTATAAGGCCAATCTTGATACTACAATGGCGCTCGACCTGCACTTTATGCATCCGCATACCAAATACAAAACTATTCATGTTGCAGGTACTAACGGAAAGGGAAGTACTTCGCATATGCTTGTCTCAGTGCTCATGGATGCAGGCTACAAGGTCGGTCTTTACACTTCGCCACACTTAAAAAGTTTTAGGGAAAGGATTAGGATTAACGGACAAATGGTGCCAGAACAGTTTGTTGTCGATTTTACTGCTTTACACCGGACCGTTTTTGAAGAGCTAAAGCCATCGTTTTTTGAGATGACAGCTGCCATGGCCTTTGAATACTTTGCACAGCAAAAGGTTGACGTAGCGGTAATTGAAGTAGGTCTGGGCGGAAGACTCGATTCAACCAACATAATCTCTCCAGAAATATCGATCATAACCAACATAGGGCTCGATCATACCGATTTGCTGGGGAATACTCTTGAACTGATTGCAACAGAAAAAGCAGGGATCATAAAACCAAACACACCAATAGTTATTAGCGAAACTCAGCCTCAGCTTAAAGCTCTTTTTGAGCAAAAGGCTGCAAGCATGAATGCCCACATCCTATTTGCTGATAGTTTATACTCTGTAAGCTCCAAAGAAACCAAAATTCAAGGAAAACAAACTTTTACTGTTACAAAAAACGGCTCAATCCTTTTTAACAACTTAAGCATTGACCTATTAGGAAACTATCAGATGAAAAATTTGCCTGGGGTTTTAACCGCTATATCTCTGCTTATAGACAAAAACTTCAATATTAGTGAGAAGAATATTACAAACGGATTGGCCAACGTAGTGGAGAGAACCGGGCTAGTTGGTCGTTGGCAGGTACTAGGAGTTAATCCACTAACAGTATGCGATACTGGTCATAATGTTGATGGAATTAAGTGCATCGTTGAGCAAATATCAAAAACACCCCACAACAAAACACATTTTGTACTTGGCGTGGTTGGCGATAAGGATATTGATGGAATCCTTAAACTTTTACCAAAGAGTGCAAGTTACTACTTTACAAAGGCAAATATCCCAAGAGCATTAAGCGAAGGCGAACTTGCAACCAAAGCTAAAACCTATGGATTATTTGGCAAATCGTACCCAAATGTTGCTGAAGCAATTGAGGGTGCAAAAATAAATGCTCAACCTAACGATCTGATTTTCATTGGAGGAAGTACTTTTACCGTAGCCGATGCCCTAGTTTTACAATAATTCGACTAAAATATTTTGCATAATTAAAAATTGCATGTATTTTTGCATCGCTTTAAACGAAAAGCATTAACACAAAACTAAAGGGAGCTTAGCTCAGCTGGTTCAGAGCACCTGCCTTACAAGCAGGGGGTCGCTGGTTCGAACCCAGCAGTTCCCACAAAGCCTTCGCACAAGCGAGGGCTTTTTTTGTTGAGACTACTGTATATTCATCCTAAGCCTATCAGTAACCTACTGTCTTTAAAAAGAGAATAGCTTTTGCTTTTTTGTTTTGCTCAACCGTTTGCGATAATTTTGAAATAGCATTACAACCAATCGCCCTCTTTTATTGTTTATTTATTTACCTTTGAGAATAACAAACTAGAAACTATACTTATAATTAACCCTGTAAAATTCATACAACTATGGCAAAAATTAAAGTTGCAATCAATGGCTTTGGCCGAATTGGGCGTAACGTATTTAAGATTGCTCTTGAGCGCCAGGAGATTGAGATTGTTGGAATAAACGATTTGACCGACACAAAAACGCTTGCACACCTTCTTAAATACGATTCTACTCAAGGAAGATTTGATGGAACAGTTAGCTTCGACAATGAGGCTCTAATTGTTAATGGTAAAAAATATGCGGTACACGCAGAGCGAAGCCCAATGAACATCAAGTGGGTTCAATCGCCCGATGTGGTAATTGAGTGCACCGGAATTTTTACTAAACGCGAAAGCGACAAGGGAGGATATGGTGATCATATTAAAAACGGTGCAAAAAAGGTTATCCTTTGCGTTCCTGCAAAGGATCAAATTGACAGAATGATTGTTCTTGGCGTTAACGATAGCGATCTTAAACCCGAAGACCAATGCGTATCAAATGCTTCATGTACCACTAACTGCTTAGCTCCAGTTGCTAAGGTTTTAAATGATAGTTTTGGTATTGAGTCGGGTTTTATGACCACCATTCATGCCTATACAAACGATCAGCGCATTCTTGATGCTCCTCACTCTGACCTGAGAAGGGCTCGTTCCGCGGCAGTTTCAATGATCCCAACCACAACAGGTGCTGCCAAGGCCGTTGGTCAGGTTATTCCTTCATTAAAAGGAAAACTAGATGGAATGGCAGTTCGCGTTCCTACTCCTACTGGTTCGCTTGTTGATTTTGTTGCTATACTTAAAAAGGAAGTTACAAAAGAGGAAATAAATGCAGCCATGAAAAAGGCAGCCGAAGGTCCAATGAAGGGTATTCTGGAGTACACTGAGGATCCCATTGTATCTATTGATATTGTACACAACTCTCACAGCTCCATTTTCGATGCCCTAAGCACAATGGTTTATGGAAAAATGGTTAAAGTACTTTCGTGGTACGATAACGAATGGGGCTACTCAAGCAGAGTAGTTGATATGGTTTCCAAACTATTTTAGGTTTTGCGGCTAAAACAAACAAAAGGGGCTCCCGATTACGGAAGCCCCTTTTATTTTGTGTGCCTTTTTTCTATAGTGCTCCAGCCCTAACAAAATCTTCAACAGTGGGTTCTTGAATTTTCCCAATATTCCTGAGTAACTTATCTAATTCTTTTGTCTCCTTCTCCACCATTTCATCAAAGTTAGCTGCTACCCCTTTACTATATTCAGCCTGCATAATAACTTCATTGTCGGCGGAATAAATTTTCCAAACTCCCTCTTTTAACCCTTTAGAGTACTGACCTTCAAGCCTTACATGATTGTTCATATAATATGTTCTAATTGGTCCATCCTCGAGCCCGTTCTTATAAAACAGCATTGATTTTGTGGTTCCATCAGGGTAATACTGTACTGTCGAACCATTCTTTAAATCATTTGCCCACGATATCTTCTCGTAAATTTCACCTGTAGGGTAATAGGTAATAAAACTACCATGCTTCATGCCCTCCTTATACTCTTCGGTAAAAACAATGCTTTTATTCTGACCGTAATAGTTCCAAACCCCATGCTTTTTTGTGCGCAAATATTTTCCTTTGGCCACCTCCTTGCCTACAGTATTGAAAAGAGTAACCTGCGCAGTATCACCACATTCAGTAAACTGCATTCGTGCACTAACCACACTGTTTTCATGGTAACGAACAAACTCTCCACGTGGTTTATCATCCTTAAAAAAACCTCTATAGGCTAAATTGCCATTTTTGTAAGATTTTTTCCAGAAACCCTGCTTTTGCTGCCGATGATCAACCTGATTAAAAACTGTGTCAATGCTCGATGATCCTTGAGAAAAAACGCGGGTGCCAATAAGTAGGAATAACAGCAATACTTTGGTTCTCATAAGTTATAATTTATTTCTTACCACTAATCTATTAAACGTCAAATATAGCAATTCATTGCAGAAAAAAAGGCCTCTGGATAAATCCAGAGACCTTGAGATTATACTGGAGTGTTACTGATTACTTCACCTCCTCAAAATCAACATCGGTAACCTCTTGCTCAGTTTTCTCACCTGACTTCTGATCATCAGCGGGTTGCTGTTGTCCTTGTTGATCTCCTTGCTGCGCTTTGTAAAGTTCCTCAGAAGCTGCCTGCCATGCTGTGTTTAACTCGTTAGTTGCAGCATCAATTGCTTCAATATCTTGCTTCTGATGGGCATCCTTAAGTTTTGCAAAGGCTTCCTCAATAGGTCCTTTCTTATCAGCAGGCAGTTTATCACCAAACTCACTAAGTTGTTTCTCAGTTTGGAAAATCATGCTATCCGCTGCATTTAGCTTATCAACCTTATCTTTTACTTTCTTATCCTCTTCCTCGTTAGCCTTAGCCTCTTCACGCATCTTCTTGATCTCATCATCGGTTAGCCCAGATGAAGCCTCAATACGAATACGCTGCTCTTTACCAGTACCCTTATCCTTTGCTGCTACGTTTAAAATACCGTTTGCGTCAATATCAAAGGTAACCTCAATTTGCGGCACACCGCGCGGGGCTGGTGGAATTCCATCGAGGTGGAAACGACCAATGGTTTTGTTGGCACTAGCTATTGGGCGCTCTCCTTGTAGTACGTGAATCTCAACAGAGGGCTGATTGTTTGATGCTGTTGTAAAGGTTTCGCTTTTACGGGTAGGAATGGTAGTATTTGCCTCGATTAACTTAGTAAATACGCCTCCCATTGTCTCAATACCTAGTGAAAGTGGTGTAACATCAAGCAGAAGTACATCCTTAACCTCACCAGTTAAAACACCGCCCTGAATTGCTGCACCAACAGCTACAACCTCATCGGGATTAACCCCTTTGCTTGGCGTTTTGCCAAAAAACTTTTCAACTATTTGCTGAATTGCGGGAATTCGTGTTGACCCACCTACAAGAATTACCTCGTCTATTTCAGAAGCACTAAGGCCAGAATCCTTAACAGCCTTACGACAAGGCTCCAGAGTTGCCTGTACCAAATCATCAACTAATTTTTCGAATGCTGAACGGGTTAAGGTTCTAACAAGGTGCTTTGGTATCCCATCAACGGGCATAATATAGGGCAGATTAATCTCTGTTTGCGAAGAGCTTGAAAGCTCAATCTTAGCCTTCTCGGCAGCCTCTTTTAAACGCTGAAGTGCCATAGGATCTTTTCTAAGGTCAATTCCTTCGTCTTTCTTAAATTCCTCTGCTAGCCAATCAATAATTTTTTGGTCAAAGTCGTCGCCACCTAAGTGAGTATCTCCATTGGTTGATTTTACCTCAAAAACGCCATCGCCAAGTTCAAGAATAGAAATATCGAAAGTACCACCACCTAAATCGAAAACTGCAATCTTCTGATCGGTTGATTTTTTATCAAGTCCATAGGCCAAGGCTGCTGCAGTTGGCTCGTTAATAATTCGCCTAACCTTAAGTCCAGCAATTTCACCAGCCTCTTTTGTTGCTTGTCGTTGCGAGTCGCTAAAATAAGCTGGAACAGTAATTACAGCCTCATGAACCTCCTGACCAAGATAATCCTCAGCAGTTTTCTTCATTTTCTGCAATACCATTGCTGAGATTTCTTGGGGTGTATATTTTCTGTCATCAATAACTATGCGGGGTGTATTATTCTCCCCTTTCTCTACCTTAAATGATACACGGTTAATCTCCTTGCTAACCTTATCATAGGTTTCGCCCATTAATCTTTTAATTGAGAAGATTGTTTTAGTTGGATTAGTAATAGCCTGACGCTTAGCAGGATCACCAACCTTACGTTCTCCATTCTCAACAAATGCTACAATTGAAGGCGTTGTGCGTTTTCCTTCACTGTTGGGTATAACTACGGGCTCATTCCCTTCCATCACCGAAACGCAAGAGTTGGTTGTACCTAAGTCAATTCCAATAATTTTACTCATCTTTCTATGTTTTTTTAGTAATAGATTATTCAAACAATTTTGATTGACTATTCTTTTTCAATCATTGTGCCATTCATTTTTTAACCTCCTTTCTCTGTTATAATGACACAATTAGGCAAGCATCGCTGTTTAATTGTCATAATCAACTCCACAGTATTTAAAAAATCAGCTTGGTTTACAGATATCAACATAATGTATGTTGTTGATTTACTGATGTTTTATATCGTATAAATTCAATTAACTGCCAAAATGTCGCCTAGATAGTATCTCTTAAAACCCGAGCTAACATTATTGGCACATTGCCACATGGTTCTAAAATATGGCCTATATTTGCAGGTAATAATGCAAATTGGTGATTAATACTAAAAATATATGTCAATAGAAAGCAGAGCAAAAGTGGTTACTACCCACGTGCTTCACGAAATGAAGCTGAAAGGCGAGAAAATAGCCATGCTGACAGGCTATGATTTTTCAATGGCACGGATTTTAGATGATGCCGGCATAGATATCATTCTTGTAGGCGACTCAGCCTCGAATGTTATGGCTGGCTACGAATCAACCTTACCTATTACGCTCAACCAAATGATTTATCATGGTCAAAGTGTGGTTAGGGCAACCAAGCGCGCCTTGGTAGTTGTCGATTTGCCATTCGGAACCTATCAGGGAAATTCTAAATTGGCCCTTAACTCATCCATTAGAATAATGAAGGAGACTGGTGCCGATGCAGTTAAGTTGGAAGGGGGACGAGAAATTATTGAATCGGTTAATCGAATTCTTTCGGCTGGAATACCTGTAATGGGCCATCTGGGATTAACACCCCAATCAATCCATAAGTTTGGTACCTACGTGGTTAGGGCTCGCGACGAAGAAGAAGCTGACAAATTAATTGAGGATGCACATATTCTTCAGGATGCTGGATGTTTCTCCATAGTTCTTGAGAAAATTCCTGCGAAGCTTGGGGCTCAAGTTTCTCGAGAACTAAAAATTCCAATTATTGGTATTGGTGCCGGCCCTGGAGTTGATGGACAGGTACTGGTTATACACGATTTGCTCGGTATTACCCAGGAATTTTCTCCACGTTTTCTTAGACGATATCATAATTTATATGCAGAAATATCTGGTGCAGTACAATCGTACATTAAGGATGTGAAGAGCGTGGACTTCCCAAACGAAAAAGAGCAATACTAAACAGAATTTCAAATAGTTACAATGCAAGAACTTAGCGAGAGAATCATATTTGAGGACAACCATTTAATTGCAATAAACAAACTAAACGGCGAAATTGTACAGGGCGATAAAACTGGCGATAAGCCATTGCTTGAAATTGTTAGGGAGTACATAAAAAAAAGGGATAATAAACCAGGGAATGTTTTTCTTGAGGCCGTCCACAGAATTGATAGACCTGTAAGCGGAATTGTTCTGTTTGCAAAGACTAGCAAAGTATTACCACGAATGAGCAAGCTCTTTCACGACGGCAATTTGCAAAAGATCTATTGGGCCGTTGTTGGCAATATGCCCAAAAGCCAAACTGAAACGCTTATACATTACCTTGTTAGGTATCCTGAGAAGAACAAATCGGTAGCTTTTGTTGATAATAAATCTGGTAGAAAAGAAGCAAGACTAACCTATAAATTACTTGGTAATACTGGTAGATATTTTTTGCTCGAGGTTGAGTTGCATACAGGTAGGCATCACCAGATTAGGGCTCAACTAGCCAAGGTAGGTTTAACCATTAGAGGCGACCTAAAATACGGCGCGCCACGTTCAAATCCCGATGGGGGTATAAATCTCCACGCCTACTCTCTTGCTTTTGAGCATCCAGTATCGCTTGAGCAAACTAAAATTATTGCAAATCCGCCCACCGACTCGTTGTGGAATGCCTGTCAGGAAATAGTTAAAGGATAGTAAACCAACCATTTTACACCAAACCCCTTTTCCTGTCCACCAAACCTCTCTTTTTATGTGATGAAAAGAAATGCAATCGTTTACGTTGACCATTTGTTATATGTACATTTAGCACATTATGTTTTTGTCACTTCTTTATCTTAATGAGTAAGTTAGTTTTAACAATATCAAGCAATAAATTATTGCAAAGTTGCATAAAAGATGCTTTAGTCCAGAGGCAAAATGGCTTTTGTGCCCATGAACTTGATTCCAGTAATAAGTTAATCGAATCATTCAATACGGTAAAACCCTCGATCATTATTGTCGATTTTGATTTAGGAGTTCAGGCTGTTACTGAAACCATTTGCACGCTAAATTCATTAAATGGGCATAAAATCCCACTCATTGTTGCTTTCCCTAAAAATAAGGAATCAGAAATTGATACAATAATTAATGCTGGCATAGATGATTTTATTGACTTTGAAAGCATTTCTTCACTATTAATCCAACGAATAAATATCTGTATCCACAGAAATAATGAGTTTGCAAAGCACGTTGAGAAATCGGAGCAGTTTAGCGATATCTCACTAGCCGCAAGCCAGGCAGGCAGTTCGCTACTTATTATTGATAAATTGGGATCCATAATATGGGTAAACGAGGGTTTTGAAATGCTTTACGAGTGTGACTTGAGTGATTTTAAGAAAAAATTTGGCGATAATGTATTTGAATCACACCTTAACCCACGCACTGCCGAATCGATGAAAAGATGTGCTCAAAATGGAGAGTATGTTGTTTATGAATCGCTTTGGTTTACTAAAAGTAACAAGCGAAAAAATATTCAAACATCGTTAACACCGATATACGATTCCAACGGAATATTTAGTAAGATGATTGCCATAGAAACAGATATAACTGATCTGAAAATGGCAGAGGAGGCGTTAAGCGAAAAGCATCACAATCTTCTTGCTGCTATGGAGCACTTAGAAGATGTAAATAATTTGCTCGATGAGCAAAAAAAAGAAATTGAAAAGCAGAAGATTAACCTTGAAGAGGAAAAGAATAAGTCTGATTCGCTGTTATTGAACATTCTCCCTGAGGTAGCTGCTCACCAGTTAAAGAAAAAGGGTTTTGTAAAACCTAAAAAATACAGTGATGTTTCTGTAATGTTTGCCGATTTTGTCAATTTTTCATCGCTAATAACTCGCTATGCCGATATAGAAGAATTTTTATCGGAGCTCGGTTCTTATTTTGAGATATTTGAAGAGATCACCGCCAAGCGTTATATTGAAAAGATAAAAACCATTGGCGACTGCTATATGTGCGTTGGCGGTCTTCCACAGCTTAATAGAAGTCATCCGCTCGATACAGTTCTGGCTGGCCTTGAAATTCAAAAATTTATTGAAGAAAAAGCCAAAATTGATGAAGCCAATCAAAGGCCTATATGGCGTTTGCGTATTGGGATTCACACTGGTAGCGTAATGGCGGGTATAATTGGTAAGAAAAAGTTTGCCTATGACATTTGGGGTGATGCCGTAAACATTGCAAGCAGAGTAGAGTCAAATGGTACCGCCGGAAAGGTAAGGGTATCGGAAACCACACATGAAAAAGTAGAGGCGTTCTTCGATTTTGAAAAAGTAATTGAGATAAACGCAAAAAATATGGGGCACCTCAATACTTTTCAAGTAAAACGAATAAAACCCGAATTTTCTGAGGATGAAGACGGCTATATCCCCAATGCTGCTTTTAAAAAAATAATAGCCCAATACTAGTAAATAAACCTAATTGTCAGTTTACTAGCATACCCTTTTAAGCTCTAACTATTTTATAGCGTGGGATATATCAGAGAAGGTAAACGGTAAAAGAAACGAAACATTATCAACTACCAGAATTCTTTTGGCTCCAATCATTATCACCTTATAGGGACGCTTGCCTATGTTTTGGGTTTCAACCATAACCTGCCTACATGCACCGCAAGGTGCAATTGGCTCTGCAA
>Ga0265295_1008547_pt1 | contig 11333 bp, 9 predicted proteins | sample Munlansysbiofilm_FD_192503 | JGI IMG/M metagenome (GOLD analysis project Ga0265295, IMG submission 192503) | Leachate microbial communities from a municipal landfill in Southern Ontario, Canada - Methane capture system biofilm | ecosystem: Engineered > Solid waste > Landfill > Unclassified ... | reverse complement strand
CGTGAGCAATGCCTGCATCAACCCCTGATTCTGCATTCAGACAATGGGGCACCGATGAAAGCACAAACCATGAAGGCCAAACTCGAAGAATTAGGCGTCTTGCCTTCCTACAGTCGTCCCCGTGTCAGTAATGACAATGCATTTGTGGAGTCCCTGTTCAGGGTGCTGAAATACCGTCCACAGTGGCCATCATCTGGGTTTGCTTCGCTGCATGAGGCACGGCAATGGGTTGAGCGCTTTGTCAGCTGGTACAACACCGAGCATCGTCATAGCAAACTCAACTTCGTGACGCCCCAGCAACGGCATAACGGTAAAGACACTGCATTACTGGCTCAACGCCAGGCAATACTGGAGCAGGCCAAGCTGCGTAACCCCTCACGCTGGGGAACACGCCCAGTCAGAAATTGTGAGCCGATTGGACCTGTCACGTTGAACCCTGAAAAAGAGATGAAGATGCAACAAGCTGCTTAAGACAAAAAACAGTGACAACTACCTTGACAAACACCGTGCCCAGCAAACTGTAAAGCGTCGCCGCCCGTTCACCACTGGCATCCGAACTACCCTTATTTTATCTAAAATAGTTTAAATTCAAATAACTAACAACCCGGTGTACTTAAGTCACGGCCTATTTTTACTGCGGTAACAGGGACATCGCGAAGCACTTTCTCAGCCACATCGTTAAAACGCTTGTCACAATTGAAACGTGTTTCAAGTATCCAATCCTCCCCCATAGCCTTTTCCATATGTTTCTGCCAAATAAATGAAGCATCTATGGCCTTATCTGAAGAAATCCTGGTTTCCAATAGAACTTCCAAATGATCTACTGCACGCGGACCATGCCAATGCGCATACATTGAGGGTTCATAAGCATTGCCACACATGGTTAGGCAATCCGCATAGTAGGTGGCGGGATCAAGGACACCCAATGTTAATGGTTGATCGGGTGTTGGCGCATAACCACCAATAAAAGTAGTTAGATCAGCTGTGCAAGTGGGCGTAATTTCAAGGCGCAGTTTTGCAATCCGCCCATCACTAACCGTTGCTTTAATCTCACAGCCCTGGACGCGGAACTCGTGCACATCGTCAAATGACTTACGGGGAATACCCGCGACAGATTCAAAGTAACGTTGGTTTGTATCGAGCATATCGCCATTAAACACCTCTGCTACCGTAGCAGCCTGGCTGAAAGACGCCATGCATAAAAAGCCAGCGGTGGTTAATAAAGTACGTATGAACATAGAGAATTCCTGTTTCCAGTTTTGAGGGGAACATGTGAGTTAAAGCATCGAAACTATAATACATATTGTTCAATGTCAAACATTAGGCTAACAATTTATTTTGATCTAATCATGAAGGCCAAACTCAAGGAGCCGGGGGTATTGCCTTCCTACTGTCGTCCCTGGGTCAGTAACGACAATGCAAATAACGATCATCTTTTTTAAAGCTTTTAATTGATTCATATTTAAATTTTCTGAAAATTCCCAAGCATACGGGTATATTCCGCATCAAGATATTCATCAATGGCCGCTATGTCCAAAGAACCTTTTGCATAATATGCCTTGAGCTCCTTTAGTCCCAGTGAACCGAATCTAACCCAGGCGATCAGGTTGGTTTGGACAAGAAACGCAACGACAAATCCCCCAGAGCGTAAGGCGGCATCAGTGCCATCCACAAGACATAATGTGCCATGCCCGACCAGCAGCATTCTTCTGAGCTCAGGATTCCCTGCGGAAGGAAGACAATCGCGCCACTCCTGTTCATGATAAAAACGCTGTTTTACAACCCACATTGCCCGAATCATAAGCTCGGTAATTAGCACTGGTATTGCCATAGCCAACCCATGGCGCATATCATAACCCTGCTCGAACACTTTTACTGCAATTGTTGAAAAAGTCTGGTGATGCTTACCAAATGAGCCGACGTTAATGAACTGCAGTAGTGAGTAAAACGGAATGGGTATGCCAGATCCACGACCTGCATCTATTTTTCCTCGCCCGCCAGAAGAGCCTGCCATATCTGAGAAAAGGTGTCCTAACCAATTCATAAAACCCGAAAAAACCTTGGCCACCAAATTGCTGCCACTCAGCTCAAAACTCTCAGTATTAATGCTGATCAGTTTTCCCTTATCAACGAAGTGCGCAGTATTGCTGAACTGATCGAGAATTGAAAAAAACAAGCCTAACAAGTCGGGCGAGTGCCCCAAGCTTTTAACGTGATGGTTACTCATCGACATGTTCTTTACTGCCCCACCAGTGGCAGAAGAGGTGGCCTGATCATAGTTAACCTTGAACTTACGCTCAAGAAAACCAATAGCGCTTGCGGTTTCGTTAGCATTACCAGCTGGACCTTTCCAGCCGTTTAACCTGGCAAAGCCCTTGACGGCGTTATCAGTCTGTTCATCTGCCCATTTTCCAAGAACCCCCTTGCCAGGCGCACCGACAAAAAGTATATCTACCAGACCACCGATCAAGCCACAAGTACCAGAGATCATATAATCATACTTGTCGCAGTTGGCTGTCTTGAGGGTGAAATCATCCCTGATACGTTTTTCAAGTGTAATGCGCTGACTATCGGTCATCAAACCGCGAAAAGGGTCTTCGCTATATGCAATTCCTTGGCGGTTTGCGTAACTATTCATTTGGGCCAGTAACCCCGCCAAATCCGTCTTGGCATCAACATCCACAATGTCGAGCATTTTGAGTGGCTGCAGTTTAGATTGATGCGTAGCAGGTGATTTCATCAGGCTATTTTCGTAGAAAGGCGTTTCGCTCTCTTCTACGACAAACACGACCTCTTGTGAATCAACAATGCTTTGCGCTTGGGCCAATAAGCTGTCAAGCAAGTCATTGTCGAGGTTTTGCTCATGACTCATTGTATCAAGAGCACCAACCATTCTGTCCAGGTGCGTGTTGGATTGCTTAAGCTGATGTTTCTGTACCCGCATCAAATGTGCCTGGTCGTGAAGCATCTCTTTTTTACTCATGAAAAAATACCACCAAATTTTTCACGCGCTTTCTCAACCGCATCAGCGGCTGTACCTCGTAGTACATCGCTTACGTTAAAATAGCCAATGGCCTCAAACGCCTGGCCTAAGTTTTCAAGCTCTTTGGTACTACACCCATGTTTGATACAAAGCCTGATTTCAGCCTTTTCTTCTTCAGCATCACCTTTACTTATAACTATTGAGCGTTCCTCGTAGAAGCCCATAATAAAATCATATAATTCTGCCTTTGTTGGCTCTCGGGTTAGTGAGCGAAGTTTTCTTTCATCCAGATATTGGGCGCATTTAATTTTGTTGACGCTGGCCTGCGCCAAATTAGTCTTTTCAGTAAGGACTGAACCTGCGCTTGTCATTTTGGATATCAGTTTAGCTAACTGCTTGATTTTTAAATTTTGAGCTCCGTGAACTTCAATATACTCGTTGAGTTTAAGGGTGATAAAATTAATATCCTTCATTGTTAAAGAAATAGTCAATTGTGTCTGTTTAATTATTTCATTAAGCATAAGTTCGCGGCGCTTGAAACGGCTGAGCTCGTTGGCTCCAGTCATTTTTCGGACACCGGCATATGCCCCTACTCCTATTAACACCGCAACGCCAATACCTGTCACCATGCCGGACATGCCGAACAACCCACCCATCCCTAAGCTTGCCAGGCCAGAGGTTAATCCGGCCGCAGACATTCCTACGACTGACCCTGATAGATACACTGCTGCCAGAGGCGTCCCAACTGCAGCTGCTTTTGCTGAGAGCAGTTTGAGAGCGGAGACGATTTGATCATCTGTAATGTCATCCTTGAGCATGTCGTAATCGTTCTTGATTGCCATGAGAGCTAAATCTATTTCCTCATCGCTGACCTTTAGCAGTGCTCGATTTTTTTGCAAGAACCCAAACTGAGTAATATCACGCCCATCTGTGCTGTAATAAAGGTTGATTAAGTCCTTGACCAAGGAAATGTACAATGCCTTTATTTGTCCGTCAGGACTGTGTGTGTCAAGATGTTCAAGTAATGTTTCCAAGGGGATATGCTCTTCGATGGAAGACATATAGGTTCGTAATGTGAAGCGAGTCTCAGCGCTTAGATTCAAACGTGTCATTAATTGAAGGATTTCAGCGAACTCCTTGTCATCAATCATTTGATCATTGTCATAGGCTGCATTGATGATGATTTGGACATAGGCTATTTTTAGAGGCTCTTCTAATTCGTCGATTGGGATGAGTTGACGTTCTTCTTTAAACTCAGTGAAGTCCTGTGCACATATTTGAAGCACTTCTGACATCTTGCGGTAGTCACAATTCAACAGGCCTGTAACTGGAATGTCAGCTCCCTCTTTACGGCGGATAAGTAATGACTTTTCAATCTTTTCTCCTTTATTTCCGCTAACTGTCTCAATATACTCAACCATGTCAATGGAAGCAAAGGGCACTCTGATCGGATCGGTACTACTTAGGCGAAAGATAAGCTGCTCGCCTGTGAATAGTATCCCCTCTTTAGCGCTCCCAAACAGGGTATTGTCATACAAAGCCACTACTGTGGAGGGACTACCGGTAAACCCGAAGGCTTTTACTGCATTATTAAGTTTCTTTTCATTTATATTTGGGGCAACGGATAAGTTGCGGGAAATAGAGGCGAGATTCTCACGAAGGTAAACGTTTACATTAGTCATTCTTCATCCTTTTAGGGGGTAGCGGGCGGCTATTTTAAATATTGAAATAATTCACATAAATACTTACATTGAGTGTGAGTCGGCGTAAGCTTATGAACCTAACATGTTTTTAATGCATGAACGGCTGTACCAGAATCCGGTGCCCGACATATGCTCACCGGAACAGGCCTTATCAATTGTGCGCCGGATTCAAACGCATAAAGTCACGTTCGATGGCCAGGCACCTGTTACCGACATCTTCGCCATTGATGCGGAACAAGCTGCGGTGTTGACTAGCCTGAAGGTTAAAAAGCCACTAACAGATATTGCATATGTGAACTTATAATGGAGCGTTTTTAAAGCGATTCATTATAAATCAATAGGTTACGTTTTTAACTGTCGAACTCGGGCTGTATGGGTGTAATGATAGACGGTTTACACAGTTTAATTTACAGGCTCATTTAGGATCGCTTCCAATTCTCCCTGTCTTGTATACTTGATTTCATTACCTAATGAATCAAGAGATTGATAAATAAAAGCTTCAGTTATTCCAATTTGAAACAATTGTGATTTTATTCTTTTTTTTGATTTACCTGGAACTTTATATTTAGCAATATATTTTTTTCCCTTATTTTTACCATTTTCAATGACATAACTATCTAAATTTTTTTCTCCTAGACAAATCAAAAATATACTTTGTTGGTTTTCTTGACGTTTATGATAGTAATTTGGCGAATAAATTAAAGACTGTCGACCACATTGAAATGTTTTCAAAATATCATTTGAATTTTCATTATTGTGCGGTAACCACTCAAATGGACTGAACTCGTCTGCAATAATATAAATTGCCCCATCAGTTTCTTCATCCTCTTTATGAACAGCAAAAAATAATGATACAACAGGTGATCAAGACCAGTCCAATAGCCTTGTAGGAATCCCATGGTGTTGTGCCATGGATATAATATCAAGCTTTGACAGTGATCTTTGGTCAAAATATAATTGCAATTTACTTTCGAATTGAAAAATAAAATAATTTTCTAACTTATCAAAATTATTTGTTTTTTATAACGAAAAAGCGAAGGGATTAGTTTGTGTTTTTCATAATCAGAAACACCTCGATATAAATTTCCTCGTAAATGTTTATCTTTGCCTACAAGACACACTAACTTTTCAAGGCTATCTATTTCATAACATAAAGCATTCATAAAACTCGTCTTATAAATACATAATTATTTTTTGCAAAACAGGAAAATCGCCAGCCCTGAACATACAGAGCTGGCGTTTTCCATACAAAACAGCGAAAACCAACAGGCAGGTAAACCACCCGCCTGTTGAACCACTCAAGCTTATTGCAACAAAGACAAAACGCCTTGTGGCACCTGGTTAGCTTTAGCCAGAACAGAAGTACCAGCCTGTTGCAGAATCTGTGCACGAGTCATATTAGAGACTTCAACTGCATAATCCGCATCTTCAATCCGTGAACGCGCGGCAGACAAGTTGGTCACCGTGTTGTTCAGGTTCGTGATGGTTGATTCAAAACGGTTCTGAATCGCACCCAGGTCACTACGCATGGAATCCACTTTCTGCAAGGCAGTGTCAATATCGGCTAATGGAGATAGACCGGCTGTGGAGATCGCTGCTGCACCAAGTTCTGTAGCAGCAGCTTTAATTGTGACTTCTGTAGCATCAGCAGTAGCAACAGTTTCAGTACCCGCAAAAAACTTACCGTCTGAAGTTTTAATGTAAAACTTATCATCATTACCTTTTAACACAGTCGCTCCTGTAAGAGCAGCATCGCTATTATTTGTAACCGTCCAAGTCGCATCAGCAGCAGATGTGTTGCCACCTGCAGTAACACCACCAGCACTCGCGGCTTGTGCAAGCTTAGCAACATCCAAACTGTTCAAGCCCAATGACTCACGATCAATTTTCTGCAGGTCAATACTGATGGTTTCGTTATCGTTAGCACCCACCTGAATGGTCAAGCTGCTGTCTTTGGCCAATACATTCACACCGTTGAACTGGGTCTGTGCTGACACGCGATCAATCTCATCCAAACGCTGGGTAATCTCATTCTGGATGGATGCCAGGTCATCCGTAGAGTTGGAACCGTTAGCGGCTTGTACAGTCAGCTCACGAATACGCTGCAGGTTATTGTTGATTTCATTCAACGAACCTTCAGTGGTTTGTGCAATAGAAATACCGTCGTTGGCGTTACGGGCAGCCTGGGTCAAACCTTTGATATTGGCGGTAAAACGGTTGGCAATCGCCTGGCCTGCCGCGTCATCTTTTGCGCTATTAATACGCAGTCCGGAAGACAGGCGCTCAATTGCGGAACCCAACGCGTTTTGAGATTTAGATAAATTATTCTGAGAAACAAGGGCCAGGTAGTTTGTATTAATAACAGACATGGAATACTCCAAAAAAATAAGATCACTTCAAGAAAAACCAAGTCATAACACCTTTGTCTTGAAGGCTTACTACTGGTTTATGTTCTTATTAACGGCCCTAAATCAGCAATCTTTAATCTTTTTTAAATTAATTTCCGGCATACAACAAAAATTTTTCTATCATTACTGGTGCTCCAGCATTGACAGAAGACTACTTATGAGCCCCCTGCCTAAAGCAAACCACCCACCCCAATCAACTTAGCCACATCCCGTTAGATTTTCCCAACACCAATGCCTTCATTGTCTTTATAAGACTTCACAGATAAACTACTTTTCATGCAACCACTACTATTTTTCCAAATATGGTTTTTGGGGTCGTGAGCTTCATTCCCAGTAACCCTTCATCAATCAGGAGTCCAATTTGACAGTTAATCAAGAAACCAATATAGGTCATGATGAACTAATCCAGCAGACTAATCAGGAAATTACAGAATCTTACGATGAGCAAATATACACCTCTAATGCCTTTCCTTTTTCTTCACCAGGCCATCTGCGGGCTGCTGCCCATTTATATGGTTTAACCACCGTCCCCCTGGAAAAGGCACGTGTACTGGAGTTGGGCTGCGCTGGGGGTGGCAACTTGCTACCCTTTGCAATAGCCTATCCACAAGCACAAGTTGTCGGGGTCGATTTATCTTCGGCGCAGATAACACAAGGGCAAGAAGTCATTAATGCATTGGGCATACAAAACCTGCACCTTCATGTCATGAGCCTGACTGACATTACCGCTGATTTTGGACAATTTGATTACATTATTGCGCATGGGGTATTCAGCTGGGTACCACCTGAAGTACGTGAAGCCATGATACGTATTTTACGCGACAACCTGTCACCCAATGGAGTTGGATATATCAGCTATAACACTTACCCGGGCTGGAAAGCGGGTGACATTGTGCGTGATGCCATGTTACTGCACAGCCATAGCGCACAAAGTGGTGAAGATAAACTGGCCAGCGCAAAGGCCATGCTAAATTTGCTTTCTGATGGAATTGCCGCCAGCAACCCCTTGGCTCCCTCATTACGGGCTGCCGTAGCGCAATTGCAAAAACACTCCGACTATTATATTGCCCATGAATACCTGGAAATTTTTAACAATCCCTGCTACTTGCTGGAATTTGTAAATTTAGCCAGTCAATATGATCTAACTCAGGTAGGCGATGCTGAGCCTCATGTGGAAATGTCGGCCACCTATGGACAAAATGTCCAACTTAATCATAGCTTAATAGCACTAGGACAACCACGTGAAGTACGGCAGCAGTATCTGGATTTTGCTATCGGTCGAAATTTCCGCAAAAGCATGCTTATCCATCAAGCACGTGCCAACCAGGTTCTGGTCAGCCCTGACCTTACAAAATTAGCTGATCTGCGGTGGGCTGGGAAATTTACAGAAGTAGCGCCTGAAGCAAATGCCCCAAAAGACATAGTCTTTTTCCAAAACCACAAAGGCAGGCCTTTACGCAGTAGCGAAGCTAATGTACTTGCCGTCGTACGCGCACTGTCCGAGGTTTGGCCCAACAGTATGGATTTTGACAGTTTAGTGGCAAAAGTTCAGCCACAATTGCTTAATGCAGCAGACGAAGCCACGGCCCGCGAACAAGTGCTTAAAGCGTTGCAAATTCTGTTCCGTTTAAATAGTCTTCGTTATACACTGGAACCATCCCCCTATGAGCGATCTGAAAAAGGTAACCAGAAAGCGCCCGTACTCATTCCCGGCTTTGCCCATATCCTGCAGCAGCGCAACGATAGTACATTTGGTATTGGCAATTTCAACCTGTGGCACGATACGATTAACATAAGCCTGAAAGAAGCAGAGTTTTTTGTATTACATCACATTGATGGTCAACGTAACCGCAAACAACTCTCAGTTTTACTGCGTGATGCAATGAGCCGCGGTGAGGTGCCTGCAACAGATGGAAAATCGTTAAAAGGACAGCGAAACCTGGATGCAATGGCTGATAAAATCGTAAATCGCTTACTGGATTTACTCAACGCCCAAGGAGTATTGCAATAATATCCCTAAGCTGAAATTCGCATAGTACAAAACAAAAAATCGCCAGCCCCAAAAACATAGGACTGGCGATTTTGTACAAGACCAGACCAACAGGCAGATAAACCCACCTGTTGGACTTTTCAGGCTTATTGCAACAGAGACAGAACGCCCTGTGGCACCTGGTTGGCTTTGGCCAGAACAGAAGTACCGGCTTGTTGCAGAATCTGTGCACGGGTCATATTGGAGACCTCAACGGCATAATCCGCATCTTCAATCCGTGAACGAGCTGCAGACAAGTTGGTCACCGTGTTGTTCAGGTTAGTGATAGTAGATTCAAAACGGTTTTGAATCGCACCCAGGTCACTACGCATGGAGTCCACTTTCTGCAGTGCAGTATCAATATCGGCTAATGGGGATAGGCCCGCTGCGGAAAGGCCTGCTGCATCAAGTTCTGTTGCCTCAGCTGTAATGGTAACTGTTTGTTGTTCATCAGCAGTAGGAGCTGTAACTGTCGCGGCATAAAACTTACCATCTTCAGTTTTAATGAAATAATCGCCATCCGCATTTTTTAACACAGTAGCCCCAGTTATCTCAGCAGAAGCACTATCTTTCATTGCCCATTCAGCATCTGCTGCTGCAGTTTTACCAGAAGCACTATAACCACCTGCACTAGCTGTTTGTGCGAATTTGCTAACATCCAACTTATCCAAACCCAATGAATCACGATCAATTTTCTGCAGATCAATACTGATGGTTTCGTTATCGTTAGCACCCACCTGAATGGTCAAGCTGCTGTCTTTGGCCAATACATTCACACCGTTGAACTGGGTCTGCTCTGACACGCGATCAATTTCATCCAAACGCTGAGTAATTTCGTTCTGGATGGAAGCTAGGTCATCCGGGGAGTTGGAACCGTTAGCAGCCTGTACCGTCAGTTCACGAATACGTTGCAGGTTGTTGTTAATCTCATTCAACGAACCTTCAGTGGTTTGAGCAATAGAAATACCGTCGTTGGCGTTACGGGCAGCCTGGGTCAACCCTTTGATATTGGCGGTAAAACGGTTGGCAATCGCCTGGCCTGCCGCATCATCTTTTGCGCTATTAATACGCAAACCAGAAGACAGGCGCTCAATCGCGGAACCCAACGCGTTTTGAGATTTAGATAAATTATTCTGAGAAACAAGGGCCAGGTAGTTTGTATTAATAACAGACATGGAATACTCCAAAAAAATAAGATCACTTCAAGAAAAACCAAGTCATAACACCTTTGTCTTGAAGGCTTACTACTGGTTTATGTTCTTATTAACGGCCCCTGTTTTGTAAACTTTAATTATTTTTCAATTTTTATTAAAATTTTTCTGGCAACTGGTCCCAATACGCTTCTTTCAGCATCCCACGCAGTCTTAACACGGCTTGCGAGCGCAGTTGCGATACCCTGCCCTCGGTCAGTTCCAGCACGGCGGCTATTTCTTTCAGGTTCAAGGCTTGTTCAAATATTAAAGACAGTACCAGCTGTTCCCTTTCAGGCAGTTTGCCAATGCATTCGGCCAGGGTGTGTTTGAATTCTTCATTTAACAGGGCCGCTTGCGGGCTGTATTCATCACTGCCCCCCATTAATCGGTCCAGCTGGTTGTTTTCCCGTTCACCTTCGTCGCTGTCAAACCTGAAGTCTTCATAATGCACCACGTGTACCGTGCCTACGTCGTGCAGTTGTTCGCGGTAGGCGTCTACACTTATCCCCAGTTCTTCGGCAATTTCTTCATCACCGGGTTCATAGCCCAGCTTTTTTTCGGCCTGGGAAATGGCTTTCTGGATTTTGCTGTTTTTACTGCGCAGGGTACGGGGCAGCCAGTCCTGCCGGCGCAGTTCGTCGGTAATGGCACCCCGTATTCTTGTATTGGCGTAGCTGGTAAATTGCGCGGCACCGGTGTTTTCAAAACGCTGGGCAGCATCCATTAAGCCAATCATGCCCGCCTGGATCAAGTCATCCAGTTCTATATTAGCGGGCAGCCGGGCCATCATTTTAAGGGCAATGCTACGCACCAGGGGTGCGTGTTCGCGCAATATCTGCTCTATAGAGGGTCGTGGTAACGTAGCCTTGCTCATGCACAATAAATGTGGTTGGTATACATTTTGTTATTATTAACGATTTTGCTTGCATTTAATAGCGCGAACTGGGCCGGGTTTTGCGGGTGCTTGGCGCTTTGCAAAACGGGATTGTCTGCCATTATGCTGGGTAATCCTGTCAT
>Ga0265295_1008544_pt1 | contig 11336 bp, 9 predicted proteins | sample Munlansysbiofilm_FD_192503 | JGI IMG/M metagenome (GOLD analysis project Ga0265295, IMG submission 192503) | Leachate microbial communities from a municipal landfill in Southern Ontario, Canada - Methane capture system biofilm | ecosystem: Engineered > Solid waste > Landfill > Unclassified ... | reverse complement strand
ATTGATGCTTTAATTAATCTTCTCCTCCCAGAGCAACCAGCATCGATAAAAATCGCCACTATGACGTACAAAGAAGAAGCGTATAGCAAAACCCATCAAATTGATTATGTGGCACTTCGCATTCCCAATAAATTTATTGTTGGCTACGGCCTTGACTATGATGAATTGGGCAGAAACTACAAAAACATTTATCAAGTAATCGAATAAAAAACATATTTCATGCTAAACATTGCATTATTTGGTGCGCCCGGTGCAGGCAAAGGGACACAATCAGAATTATTGGCAAAGCGTTATAATCTAATTCATTTGTCAACGGGTGAAATGCTCCGTCAGGAAATTGCCGAAGAGACAGAAATTGGTTTGTCCGCCCGAAGCATTATTGCTCGCGGCGAATTGGTATCCGACGATATTATCGTTCAAATTATTGAAGATAAAATTAAGATGAATCCCAATGCCAACGGTTTTCTGTTTGACGGATTTCCAAGAACAGTGGTACAAGCTTATATTTTGGATGGTCTTTTGTTGCGTTTGAATACTGCACTTACATGTATGCTCAGTTTGGAAGCTCCGAAAGAAGTTTTATACGATCGCTTAATCAAACGCTCAAACGAGGCGGGAAGAAAAGACGATACGCACGATGTGATAATGTACCGCCTTAAAGAGTACGAAGAAAAAACGCTGCCTGTAGCTGATTTCTATCGCGAAAAAGGCAAATATTATGGAATTAATGGTGTAGGAAGCGTAGAAGAGGTTTTTAATAATTTAAATGCAGTAGTTGAGAAGACACTTCGTGAAACCCTTTTGAATGTTGTTGTAATTGGTCGCCCTGGCGGTGGAAAAGGTTCTCAAGGGCATTTATTGGCAAAAGAATATAACCTCGCTTACATTTCTACCGGACAAATTCTTCGAGATGAAGTAAAAAAAGACAGCGATCTTGGAAAGCGTGTCATGCCATACATGCAAACAGGGCTAAATGTTCCTGATGAAATCATTATTCAAATGCTCGAAAAAGAGATAAAATTACATCCAGATGCCCGCGGTTTTATTTTCAAAGGCTTTCCCAGAACCATTGTTCAAGCATATATTTTGGACGGCATGTTGATGCGACAAAAATCTTCTGTTAGTTTAGCAATAAATTTGGAAGTTCCCATGCTGGAATGTTTCAAACGACTGTCGTTGAGAGCCAAAACAACTAAAAAAAGAACCTATGATACGGAAACAGATCTGATTATACGTCGCATGGAGGAATATGAACTAAAAACAAAACCAGTTGTTGAATATTATAAGAAACTGAACAAATACACTTTGGTAGACGGAATTGGAAGTGAAGCAGAAATTTACGAAAGGCTATCTGGAGTTGTTGAAAAGTGGTTTAAAAAGATACGATAAAACAGGTTTATGGAGTTTAATATAATCATGATTGGTCCCCCTTGCAGTGGCAAAGGAACACACTCGAAGCTAATTTCTGAAAAATACGGCTTGTCGCACATCTCTACCGGCGAACTATTTAGACAAGAAATAGCCAAAGAAACCCCACTTGGCGTACTTGCCAAAATGCTGATAGACAAGGGAAATCTGGTACCCGATAGCATTACTCTAAAAATGCTTTATCAATATGTGAACTCACTTCGCAATGACCAAGGACATCTTTTGGATGGAGTTCCCAGAACCCTTGCTCAAGCCGAAATATTTGAAAAATTTATAAAGAAACATCATATAAAATGTGATTTGGTTTTCTACTTGCATTCACCAGAAGAAGTTTTGTTCCAACGAATGTTTAAAAGGGCTGCTGAAGGAAGAGCCGACGATAATGATCAAGTTTTTTTAAAACGAATGAGTAACTATTTTGAACTAACGCATGTACTTACTGAATACTATTTAGCAAAAGGAAAACTGATTTCCATTTCGACCAATGCACCCATCCATGAAGTTTCGGCTACTATTTTTGCCAGAATTGATCAATATTTGGCTGAAATAAACAAATAAAACACTAAGGAATTATCACTTTTTCGGTATACAAAACTTTTTTTGTGTCGTAATTTAGCATTTTTACAAAATAGAGACCATTGTTTAAATGCTGTGTTGAAAAGCTAATTAAGTTTCGACCTTTCGGCAAGCGAGTGGTGTAAAATCGATCTGTCAACTTCCCAGAAACATCACTTAACACAAACTCAACAATCATAGACTCTTCGGCTTCAAAATCGAAATGCACTAAATCGCTTGTCGGATTTGGATAAACAATTACTTTTTTGTCATATACTTTCGCTGTCTCTTCGGGCATTTCAAAAGGTGATTTCAGTTGAGCAATATAGGTTGCGTTGGTTCTATAAACCCCAATTTTTACAGAATATGTACCACTTACCCAAACCGTTCCAGGATCATTATACACTCTTTGGGAACCTGAATAATCGCCCCAGCGGTCGACACCGGAAATAATATTAATGTATGTTTCGCCCCGACACAATACAACAGTATCTGAATATTTTGAATTTCCTTCGTAAAAAACAGCTGTAAATCCGGGATACAATGTCGGAACTGGGCCAGAATAGGTAAAACTTATAATCGCCTGGTCGTCATTGGTTTTTTTTCCTGAAAAAGAGATATTTGGATATCCAAAATCAACAATAGAGTCAGAGATAATATGACCTTTGCAAATGGGGTTTTCTGTTTTATAGCCTGTAATAAGACCATGATATACGCCTGCAGAACCATATAAAGTATCAATGGTATTTCCAACAAACTGAATTTTATTGTTGTGCAAAAAAGCTCCCAAAACCCGAGAGTCGTTTGTAGCCAAGCGATGATTTCCTGTTTGGCGGGCATCTGGCGGCATTCCGTATGCTTTATCGGCAAGAACGGCTTTAACTGTAAACTGAGTCTCTGTTTCGTATTGCGTACCCGAAATGTGCATCAAAAAAAGAGTATCGTTTTGTAAATCAAAATTCCGATTCGACAAAAAATACATCTCTTTTTCGGGCAAATAATCACTGCCTGCCACGGGATGAATATTACGATTGGGGATTCCTGCAAAACCGATGTCGTGCCACAAACGAACATTTAGCTCCGCACCGTTGTATCCATTAAACTTATCTATTTGCCAAATAATGCTTTGTTTAAAAGAAACCTGCCATGCACCTTCGTCATTGAGCAAATTTCCGGTTAAAAAAAGTTCGTTTTTTGTTAAGTTTATGGCTGGATAATCAAACCAGGAAGTATCGTTCAAAGGATTTCCGGGCAAAGTGTACATATACCAATCATCCAAAGGGTTGTTGCTCGAAGAAAAGCACAATACAATATCGGAAGAGCTGCTGGTGCTTCCTGCCAAAAAAACCAAAATAAATCTATCCTCTTCTGGGTCATACGTCAGTTTTGGATCGTATTGATGCGTACTAATATCCTGAACAGCAGATGCAAAAGCATTAAAACTCACATTTTTGACCAGAGAATCTGGCTTATCTTCATGATTTAAATCATAAATATAAATGTTTGAATTAACGGCTGACAAAAGCATTTTTCCGTTGGAAACTGCCAATGTATTATCGTTGGGTGTTCCTCCACCCCACGCGTTGCCACTAAAGCCCATTTGAACTTTGGGTTGATCTGCTTTTTCGATTAAATTTTTGTTGGGTAAACTGTTTTTTCTGGGAAATAAAGCCTCTTGCTGTTCTTTAGCCTCTTTAAACATTCGGGCATATTTTGAATTGCCAACTGTGATTGAATCTGTGTTTTTTACCGTTACAATCCACTCATTATCAACACCTGAAATATTAAAAACGCGAGCAGAAGGGATTCGCATGGACTGATATGACTGTGCAAATAACCCAAAATGGAACAGTATTAAAATAGAAATAAAAAATGACTTCATGATTGGAATGTTTTTACAAAGATAAGATTTCTAAAATATAAAAACAAGAACCATTTGAAGACATCGAATATTATTACATCAATTGAATTTTTTGACCAATACTAAGAATGTCTGTCTCTTTTATTTTGTTTATTTCGCACAGTTTTTTAACTGGAATTCTATATTTGAGAGAAATTTTATACAAAGTATCCCCAGATTTTACATGATATAATTGAGGTTTTGAATCAACAATATCAGATTTCGTGATGGGTTCAGGTTTTTTATCCAAAACTTGTTCTGCTTCATCGCTATCATTATTCGTTTCTACAGTGCTGTTACTTGCCAAAACAGAATGATTTTTTACTGGGGTTCGAGACATTTTAAAAGTTTGTTTATCTAAAAACAAAGTATCCGAAACCAAACAATGATGGTCGAAATCTAAAATATGACAAGGATGAAACACTTCTCCTTTATATCGGGTTTCAAAATGTAAATGTTCGGTGGTAGCTCTTCCAGTTCTCCCTCCTAGCCCTAACAAATCTCCCGCTTTCACTTCTTGGTTTAGCTTTACACTGATTTTGGACAAATGAGCATAAACGGTTTCCAATCCATTATAGTGCCGCACCACGACTAATTTGCCGTATCCGCTATAGTTTCGGGCCACTCTAACAACTCCATCAAAAGCAGCCACAACGGGATCGCCATTGTTCAGTTTGATATCGATGCCCGAATGATTTCTTCGGCCACGAGGACCAAATGTAGAAATCACTTTTCCTTTATACGGAAAAACGAAATTCCGGTCTCCTTCCAGCAAAACAAGGATCGTATCTTTTAAGTCACGACTGCTTGTGCGATTTACACGAATGTGTTCTGTATTCCACGAATCATAAATATGAGCCGATGGCAAATTGTTTAAATCTACTTCAATTACCTCCACAACATCTTCAATTTCATCAATTTGAATCGTATCGTCATCTGTTTTTCCTAAAAGCAATAGTGAGTCTTCATCCAATATCAACTCTTCGGGTTCTATTTGGGCATATGCCGAAAAATTAAAAAGCAATAAAACCAAGAAAGACAAACTAAATAAGTGTTTTTTCATTTTATAGATAAGCTTATTAACAAAAAAAAATGATTTTTTGAATCATTCTAATTACAAACTTAGCACTTTAAAATAAACAATGCATTTAATTCGCCATTAATTAAAGTTAAAAATCTCGAAAAAAGGAACTAGAAATAGCTAAAAATCTGATTCAAAAACAAAATAAACAACTTGGGTTTAAAGAGGATTGGAAAAATAAATCCAAAAACAGCTCCCGTAAAATGAGCCATATGGCCAATATTGTCGCTTTGTTTTTTTGCCATAAAAGCTGAATATATTAAATAGACAGAACCAAAAATAAAAGAGGGGATTCCAAAAGGGATAAAAAACAGATAAATTTCACCTAATGGAAAAAATAAAATACTGGTAAAAACAACGGCAGATACGGCTCCGGACGCTCCCACAGCATTGTACGTGGGATTCTCTTTATGTTTTTGCAAATCGGGTAGCACAGATACAACCAGAGCTGAAATGTACATCAAAACGAAATAAAACTGTGCTTTTTCGAAAAACAAAAACCCAAAAAAATGTTCTACCACTTTTCCAAAGGAATAAAGCACAAACATATTAATTAGTAAATGCATCCAGCTGGCATGAACGAATCCGTAGGTGAGCGTACGATACCATTCACGGCTATTTTTTATGAAGTAAGCATTAAATTTTAATCGATCGAACAGAATTCGATTTGAAAATGCGAGAAAAGAAACAAGAACTGTTGTTGCAATAATTATGAGAGAGGTCATTTTTTATGGATTTATGTTCATGGCTGTATGATCTATTTCAGACCCTAGCATGGAATGAGGAATTAAAAACACACTAATCATGATAATGGCGGCCAAAAGCGGTGCCCATTTATTATTCGGATTTTTGTGTAATTTATACAAGGCAAAAAACCAAAATAGCAGTGCAACCAGACTTTTATTATCTGTTAAGTCGGTGCCGAAAGGCCATCCAGTCCAATAGGCTCCAAAAGCATATTTTTGCATAATGGGGCCAAAAACAAATCCGCCTACCATCCAAAATAAAACCGTAATAATGGTATACCGATATGTGCTTACGCCACGAGTTAAAACTTCAAGTCCAGTTCGTGTAGACATGAGCATGGCTCCAAAAATAAAAAATACATGCAAAATAACAATCCACGAAGGAACATGTCCTTTAAAACGGATTACTACGGGCTCATCCTGAAGAGCATACTCCTGATTATCAGCCATTAAGTAGACTTCATACATTACTTTTCCAGCGGGTGGCTGATGCGGGATTCTGAAAGTTAAAAACCTGCCATCTCGCTCCATGGGCGTTATGGCCCAATTATCGTGACTTTTGAAACGTTTCCAAATTACTTTGCCTTCTACCTCATCGGGAACTTCGAGTTTTATAGGCGCATCACTAGCCTCGCCCCATGTACGAAGAAACGTATAAGAGACGGTGGTATTTGCAATTTCAATTTTGTCTTTTATGGGATAGGTAGGTCCTGTCATTCGCTGATAAATAGCAAAAGCGACGGTAAACAGCAGCGCCATAAACCAAATCAATAACTTTTTCCAGAAAACTATTTTTTTCATTATTATTCATTTATATTATAAAAAAAGTCAACGAATGGCTTCAATTCTTTGAACGCATTTTGCGAATATTCAACAATTTCCTCATTGCTCATTTGTTCCACATTTATAGGAGATGAAACAACAAAACTTTTGTTTCTCAACAAATCAATATGCTCATAATCAACATCATATCCACGAGGTGCCGTTTTGAGCTTGCCATAATCGGAAATACCATTATAGTAGCGTTTGAATGACGCATCATTTAAAATATTCAATAATTCATCAACATTGTAATAGATTTCTTGTCTTATTTCTTTTATCCGAGTGCCATCTGGTGAATATATTCCTCCACCAACAAAAGATTCTCCATTTTGCAAATGAAGGTAATAGCCCGGACCGAAAGTGTTTTTTCCACCTTGAGCAAAAAACAATCCAATGTGATTTTTATAAGGTAATTTGTTTTTAGAGAATCGAACATCACGATAAATCCGATATGTACAATCTTTGGGTGTTAGGTGTATCAAATTTGAATCTATCGTTTTAATATATTTCAACATGTGAGAAGTCAATGCATTTACCTGCTCTTTTACATGTTCGTAATCTTCCTTGTGAGCCAAAAACCACTCTCTATCGTTGTTTTTTTCAAGTAATTTCAGAAAATTTAGAATTGAATGAATGTCCATTTTTTATTTTATCAACGTTTAGCTGAGCAGTTTTGTTGAATTGATATTAATTTTTTCGATAAATCGTCTTGTAAGAAATCTTGTGAGACCATAATTCATAGTGTTTTTTCAAAAATGGGAATCGTTCTAAAACCAAACGTCGATCCATTAATATTGCTAAAAATGCAAACATAAATGGCAATGCAACAGTCTTGTATCGCACGATGGCACCTAAAACAGGCACCGTAAACCCCGTTAAAACGAAAATGCACACTACAAAATAAAAACAAAAATGAAGCAAAGATAATTCTGAACGATTTAATCGGGTTCTGTAAAAAAAAGCGAGAATTGCTAATATTAGCAACACTGTATTTTCCATAATATTTGGCAGATAGATCAGCGAATTATCTAAAATAGGCAAAGGACGAAAGAACACATTGAAGACAGCCATTGGCAATTCGGTTATAAAACTCGTAAAGCTTAATGCTAAATATCGATGATGCAGAAGACTCCCAGCGGATTCTTGAAGTGCCAAATTCATAAAATCATTTTGTTTTTGAACAATCATGGCAAACATATTTAAGCCTGCAAGATTGTAAAACACAAAAAATCCAAACAAAAAAAACATTGAAATGATAACGAAATAAAGATATTTAATTCGATTTTTTAGGACCATAGTAGAATACAAATGAGCCAATAACAAAGGTGCTAAAATCAAAATGATATAGATTTTGGTATGAATTAACAACAAAAGCGAGAACACAATCCAAAATAGCGAGAAGAAATCAAAACGTCGTGCAATTTTATCTACTTCGTACAAAAGAAGTCCAAGTGCAAAGAAAATCAAGCCCTCTTTGAGCATTCCAGATCCCCAAAAAACAACCGATGGCAGTAAATATATGGCAACAAAAAGTCCGATTTTACTTCTCTTTGCATTTCTAAAAAAGAACTTATACAAGCCCGTTAAGCCGATAAATGATAAGAACACCATAAATACAACATGAACAGAAATTTGTCCAAAGGAAAACAACATTGCCAAGGCATTGAAGCGGATAATAGCATGACTATCGCTAAAAATATTGGACTCGAACGCTCGGTACCAATGCGACATTTCGTTGTAATAAGTTTGCGAAAAATAGACATTGTCGTTCATTACCCCAAACACCATTTTTAAATAATCTAAAGGATTATTAAACAACGCATTATACATCACTGTTCCATCATCAAAATATTTATACACATCCGAACTCGAGCGATCTGTGTAATAATAGGTATATAAAGCGAGCAGTAGAAATCCGGAAATTAATTTCAAGAGAAAAACAGCACGAAGAGCCTCATTTCTTATCCCTTCAATCTTAAAAAAGCGATGATTTCGGATAATAATCCAAAAAATAAAAGAGTAAAAAATGGATAAAAAAAACTTCATGTAAAATAATTTGAGGCTAATTTACAAAATAACTGATTCAACACCAAAAAAAAAACAGTTCTGAAAAGAACTGTTTTTAGCATTTATGATTTGTGCGTCGTACTGGACTCGAACCAGTGACTTCCACCCTGTCAAGGTGACACTCTAAACCAACTGAGTTAACGACGCTTTTTGAGAGTGCAAAAATAGTAAAAATATTGAATTCCTAGCACTCTCTCAAAAAATTACTTTAGTTTAATAAACTGTTTCCGTATAATGCGATCGCCAGTATTCACCAAAAGAACATAAACTCCAGGCTGGTAGGATGCTATATTTATCCTATTTGATTGTTCTGACAAAAGAATCTCTTTTTGAACCAAACGACCTCTAATATCATACACAGAGGCTACTGATTGCTTATTGTTTTCAATCATTTCAACGTGAATGTAATCGTTGGCAGGATTGGGATAAATAAACAAATTAATGGACGATGAAATATTATCAACAGAAACATCTGTAATGCAAAAGCGAGTACTGTCTTTGGTTCCAAAATTACCGTTTGCAGGAGATTGAGCAATTTGTTGTCCATTTAACGTAAGTAAAAAACTCCCCATATTCCAGTATCCAAAATAGCCATTCAGGCCATTACTACCGCTGTCGTAAATAACAAAATCATAGCAGCCATTTTCAAGACATAAATCCTCTATATAAGCAGTTTGTGCTTCTAAGGTAGGGTTTGTATGAATAACGGTTCCGTCATCTTTTTTGAGCACCCAAGTTGTTTCACTTGGTTTGATATCCGTTAAAACACTTATTTTTAATGGAGCCCCAATTTCTGTAATAAAAGAGAATTCGATGGTATCGTTGGATGTATTTTGGTCAATTCCATTATTGGGTGATGACAAAAATGCTTTAAACTCATGATTGCCTGCTTCCAATTGAACACCAGGTAAATTTACCATAGCACTGTTGCCAAAAGCTAAATTACCAGTCCAGTCAACAAATTGCAAATAATCATTGATTTTAAAATAAACACGAACAGAAGTAACAGTTGTTTCACCATTATTCCGGATTTTCACAACAGGATTAATTACATTATTACAATTGGAAGCTTTGGGAGATGTAACTGCTGTCAGAGCCATATCTAACTGAAAATCTGGCGTATTAAAATATTTTCCATCCAGAGTTGCCACTCCTGAATTTGTGGGGTCTAACCAATCTTTCAAACGTTTGTTCGAATTTGGATTATCATTATTGGTCCACGAATATGCTATTTTCCCATATTTATCATATGAATTATTTGAACAAGAAGCCTGTCCGCCATGAAGTTGACCAATGATGTGACCGTTAAAATCAAACAAGGCAGAACCTGAAGAACCTCCTTCTGTTGTGCCAAATTCCCAATTTGAAACTTCCCAATGCGTATTTGGCGTACTGCCATAATTGGAAGAGACAGAAGGGTGAATGTCTTTAGAAATCTTTTTCAAATCGCCCGCTGGATGATGTATGCAAATTGTAGAATCAGCTGGGATATCAGCATTGCTCCATCCACAAAAGAAAACATTATATTCTGCAGGAATATCGTCATTCAACAACAACAATGCAAAATCAGAGGGAGAATCGCTGGCAATTAATTGTGCTCCATTGATAGATTGATCAGTGGGTCCCGCTGTTCCAATGCATTGTTCCGATTCATGGTTGAAAATAAAAACCCAATTTTGCAAATTTGCCGACTGTGTACAATGATTTGCTGTTAAAAAATAAGGCTTGGCATCTTCCGCTGTATTATTCACGATAGTACCTGTACAAACTGCTGAGTTATTTGATGTTACAATAATAGCGACGCCTGTTTTTTCATTTTGCCAATCATCTCCCAAAGGACAATTTACATTAATATTACAACTTCCTGAAGTACCAAAAGGGCCTCTGTTCTTTGCAAAAGTATCTCGATAACCATGAATCACTTTATTAATATTAATCCGACCTTGACCGACAACATTTGCAGGTTCGAGATATTCTAAAACTATGGAAGAAGAAGCGATGGGTGCATTGGCAAAACTATATTGAGCATTGTTGTTTTTTGAAGTATAAGCGCCTCTAACAACAGATTTATCAGCACTATAGACAAACAAACGGGCTCCATCAGGAATAAAAAACTGATTGCAAATAAAGTTTAATGAATGTGCATTTTGAGATTCAATTTTCAATCTCCACAAACGATCTCCATTTTCCAAGGTTTCCCAAACACCGGAATTCATTAAGTTGTAATATACATCTATATCTTTACCAAATCTAAAAGGGACAGCCTTGCCTTGATTTTGTTCGTCTTCGGCGAGCAAAGCTTGAACATTAATCTCTGGCAATATTTTTACAGGAACATCTGTTCGAAGATTCGATTTATTAAAACTAATCGGTATACCCCCTTCATTAATTTGCGCTTTTATACTCCATGAAAGAATTATCAAAGCTACTACGGATAAAAAGAATTGTTTTTTCATTTTAAAGGAATTTTAATTTTCTAAATAAACCTATGGCAAATGTAGAATATATTTTTTGATTTAAAATTATTTTCAAAAATAATTGACGTAAAAAAGAGATTTACCACGCCATTAAAAAAAAAACACACACTGTTATAATCCAATCTAAAATCGCGCTAAACATAAAATTAATACAATAGATATATAGGTTTCATTATTGAAAAAAAAAAACCAAAAAAAGTTTAATTTTAGATGCTTAATATCAGTGAACACTATTTTATTTCAAAACAATAAGTACTAAA
>Ga0265295_1008543_pt1 | contig 11336 bp, 6 predicted proteins | sample Munlansysbiofilm_FD_192503 | JGI IMG/M metagenome (GOLD analysis project Ga0265295, IMG submission 192503) | Leachate microbial communities from a municipal landfill in Southern Ontario, Canada - Methane capture system biofilm | ecosystem: Engineered > Solid waste > Landfill > Unclassified ... | reverse complement strand
CGCTAGCCAAGCCCTCCCCTCCCAAATACAACTCAACGCCCTGTCATTCCGACCGTAGGGAGGAATCTATAAATATTAACCGGACACCAATGATTAAAAATCTAAAAATACTTCGATTTTTCAAAACAAATCCTGACTTTAAGCAGTAGCCATAAAATATTAGGTTTAGTAAAGCAATAACAGCTGCCTTTTATTTAAATACAAAACAGTAAAGAACTGAATCCTTTTAATGATGGTACTAATCGAAATAGCTACCTGCCAAAACACTGCCTCAACACATAAAAACAACAATTACCTCATCAATACTTCCATTCTATAATAATACACTTATAGGCTAGCTAAAAAGCACACATCCCAAGGGCTACCGATGTTGAAGCACATCATAATCGATTGCAAACATTGCAGCTTAATACACACACAGATAACCCAAATTATTCATTCGAATAATTGCTGTCTCCGACAGTTACTAAGTTTCACAACCAATTTCATTATCTAAAATTGGGCTCAACTAGGTCGGGGTAACCCGCATTTACATTCATCTTTAACAAAAGATGATGAATAATGCGGGATAAAAAGATAAAAATATTGGTATTTGTAACATATGGTACACTTTTCCCATCAACCTTGCCCTATGTTTGTGATGTAAAGCCTACAAAAGATTTACAAAAAAGAAAATAATAAAAATTCAAACCATATGAAAAGGGATATCATTACAATTGACCGCGATAAATGCAATGGATGCGGAATTTGCATAACCGGGTGCCACGAGGGTGCCCTGCAGCTAATAGACGGTAAAGCTGTACTTGTTAGTGACCTTATGTGCGATGGGCTTGGCGCATGCATAGGCGATTGCCCCGAGGGAGCCATCTCCATTGAGCATCGCGAGGCCGAAGCGTACGATGAGGTGCTTACCATTAGCAAGATGGTGGCAAACGGTAAAAATACGGTTATTGCTCACTTAAAGCACCTTAAGGATTACAACGAAACAGAATACCTGCGACAGGGAATTGAGTGGTTACTGGCCAACAAAAACAAGTACGATTTCGATTTAGAAGAAGTACTTAACGCTGTAAATGCTCATGAAAAGGATGAATCGTGCGAATGTACTGGAAATGAAGAACCTAAACATAGCGGTGGCGGATGCCCTGGTTCGGCCGCACTATCCTTTAAAAATGCAGCAAAAAGCACATCAACGAATGGTGCCGAGCAGATTTCGGGCAAATCGGAGCTTGCGCATTGGCCGGTGCAGCTACATCTTATTAACCCTAACTCGAGCCATTTTAAGGGGTCGAACCTACTGCTGGCAGCCGACTGCGTAGCATTCACGATGGGAAACTTCCATAGCGAATACCTAAAGGGTAAAACCCTTGCCATTGCTTGCCCCAAGCTCGACTCGAACAAGGAATCGTACGTGGAGAAGATTACGGCCCTAATTGACCGTGCCCAAATTGACACCATTACCGTGATGAGAATGGAAGTTCCTTGCTGTGGTGGTTTACTTCAACTTGCCAAAATGGCAATGGATAGAGCCCAACGCAAGGTGCCCATTAAGCTTATTACCGTTAGCAATCGGGGCGATGTTTTGGATACCCGATGGGTTTAAGAAATCACTAAAAATCACAAGAATATAATCAACCTATTTTATAACTAAAAACCTACAACTATGAGCATGTTTTGTTTTCAGTGCCAAGAGGCAGCAAAAGGTACAGGATGTACCATTAAGGGTGTGTGCGGAAAAACCGACGACCTAGCAAAAACAATGGATTTACTAATTTTTGCCATGAAGGGCATGAGCGTTTACAGCTCGGCACTACGCGAGCAAAAGAAATACGAGAACCCCATTGTGAATAAATTTATTATTGATGGGCTATTCATGACCATTACCAATGCGAACTACGATAAGAAAGTATTTATCGACCGTATAACCCGCGCATTAGAGCTTCGCAATAGTCTTCGTGAAACGTGTAAAAAACAGGGCGTAACCGTTGATACAAGCTACGAGGGCTGCACTTGGCAAGGAACTCCCGACCAGTACGAGGCAAAAGCCGAAACGGTTGGCGTTCTATCCGAAACGAATGAGGATATCCGCTCGCTTAAGGAGCTAATTATTTACGGCTTAAAGGGGGTAGCTGCATACACTGAACACGCTTACAACCTTGGTTACGAAGATGTTACCATTTACGAATTTATGCAGCGCGCTTTAGCAGCAACCACAAAAAACCTTAGCGTTGACGAGCTGGTAGCTCTTACGCTTGAAACCGGAAAATTTGGTGTTAGCGCCATGGCTATACTTGATAAAGCCAACACTTCGAGTTACGGAAACCCCGAAATATCCAAGGTTAATATTGGCGTAAGCAATAAGCCAGGCATCCTAATTAGCGGCCACGATTTAAAAGATATGGAGGAGCTGCTTGCCCAAACCTCGGGTGCTGGTGTTGATGTGTACACTCATGGCGAAATGCTACCTGCAAACTACTACCCTGCTTTTAAAAAATATAAGCACTTTGTAGGAAACTACGGTGGCAGCTGGTGGAAGCAAAAAGAGGAATTTGAAACCTTTAACGGTCCTATTCTATTTACCACTAACTGTATTGTTCCTCCAACCGAAAAAGCAACATACAAATACAGAGTATTTACAACAGGTTCAGCAGGCTACCCTGGTAGCACGCATATTGCCGACCGCGAAGAGGGCAAGCAAAAAGATTTCTCTGAAATTATTGAGCTAGCCAAAACTTGTGAACCACCCATTGAGATTGAAAAGGGTGAGATTGTTGGCGGGTTTGCACACGCACAGGTATTTGCCCTAGCCGACAAGGTGGTTGAAGCCGTAAAATCGGGAGCAATTCGCAAGTTTGTGGTTATGGCCGGTTGCGATGGCCGTATGAAAAGCCGTAACTACTACACCGAGTTTGCCGAGAAGCTGCCAACGGATACTATTATCCTAACCGCAGGCTGCGCCAAGTATCGTTACAATAAGCTACCTTTGGGTGATATTAATGGTATTCCACGCGTTCTCGATGCTGGACAATGTAACGACTCATACTCACTAGCCGTTATCGCCATGAAGCTGAAAGAGATTTTTGAGCTAAACGATATTAACGAGCTACCCATTGCTTACAACATTGCATGGTACGAACAGAAAGCCGTTATTGTTCTTCTGGCCCTACTTTCACTGGGCGTTAAGAATATCCACCTAGGGCCAACTCTTCCAGCTTTCCTTTCGCCAAATGTAACCAAAGTACTGGTTGAGAATTTCGGAATTGGCGGTATAACCACTGTTGATGAAGATATTAAACTACTAATAGGATAATTAAATCATCCCCAATGGGTTCGTAAAACCCATTGGGGATTTTCAAAAGCTCGAGAATATTCTCGAGGTACTCGAAAAGCATCTATCTAACTAAACATAAAAGAATATGAACTCAATACACTTATCAAAAGCGCCGCATAGGGATACGCCTCATAAGGTAGACGTACGCGAAATGTACAACCTACCCGATGCGCAGGTTATGCACATAACGCTACAACCAGGCGAAGCACTAAAACCGCACAAAACGCCTGTTGATGTTTTCTTCTATGTTTTAGAAGGAAATCCAACCGTTCACATTGGCGATGAAGCAGCTTCATATCCTAAGGACACCATTATTGAAAGCCCGAAAGACATTGTTCACTACCTGAGTAATGAGGGTGATTCAGCGGCACGAATCCTGGTGGCAAAAACGCCCAATCCACAAACAAAAAGGGTTTTATAGCACAGTAAATTCAGAAAGGGAGCCGCATGGGTTCCCTTTTTTGTGTCTTATTCAGCCTACTATAGCGAACATAAAAACTCACTAAAAAGCAAAGAATCCGCAATAATTTCTATTTTTGTAGAATAATAATTTATCACTATTGTCCGGTAAAAAAATAATTCTGAATTTAAGATTCTTCGCTTCACTACGTTTCGCTCTGAAACGTATGTTCGACAAAACCGTTGAAAATAGAAATGGCTTTGTCAATGACAAGTGTTTAGTTTTTAGGGGAGGGCTTGGTTAGCGGCTTCGCCGCTAACCAAGCCCTCCCTTCTCGAATATGACCCAACCCCCTGTCATTCCGACCATAGGGAGGAATCTATAAGTTTTAACCGGACAACAATGATAATTTATTTTTCATCATAAAAAAAAATGTTGCAGCAAATTATGCACAGGCAATTAAACCCATTAGCTGTATTGATATCAAAATGTACACTAACAAGCATATACTTTAATCAAACTATTTCTCTATGAAACGAATTATTGCTACACTCTTTCTAGCTACTTTTACGATGGTTAGCGCGTTTTCGCAAAACCAACCTATTACGAAAGCAAACTACGATTTGGCGTCGAAATATTCGCCAAATCAACTTAAAAAAATGGTGCATAGCACTAACGTTGATGCCCACTGGCTAAAAAACAGCACCCGTTTTTGGCACACCTACAAAACATCGGAGGGTAGAAGTTACTACATTGTTGACCCCGCTAAAAAAACGCAAAATCTGCTGTTCGATAACGCAAAAATGGCGGCAGACATTTCGAGGCTTACCCTCGACCCTTTCGATGCACAAAACATTCCCATTAAAAACCTCAAATTTTCAGATAACGAGGATATCATCACTTTCGAAATCCAGAGTAAGCTGCTCGATGAGGACAAAGAGGACGATGAGGAGGATGATATGACCGAAGACCAAGGGAAAAGAAAAAAGGATGGCAAGGATAAAGTTGAGAAGAAAACGTGGTATTTCGAGTATAACATCAAATCGGGTAAGCTAACCAAGCTCAAAGACTATGAAAAGCCAAAAGACAATTATGACTGGGCAAACATATCGCCCGATGGCGAAAAAGTGCTATTCTCGCGTAACCACAACCTTTTTTGGATGGACAAGGAGAACTACGAAAAAGCGTTGAAAAAGGAGAAAGATTCAACCATTGTTGAGCATCAATTAACATGGGACGGCGAGGAGAATTACAGCTACGGCTCGGGCTGGAGAGGTGTAGATAACGTTGAGAAAGAAAAGAATAAAGAAAAGCGCCAAAGCGCTTGGGCTCTCTGGTCGCCCGACTCGAAAATGATTGCTCTTACCCGCAGCGACAACCGAAAGTTGAAAGATTTATGGGTGCTTAAAAGCCTTTCGAACCCACGCCCAACACTAGAAACATACAGGTACCACATGCCCGGCGAAAAGGAAGCACCCATTGTAGAGATGCTGGTATTCAACTTTACCGACTCGCTACCCGTTAAGGTAGATGTTGACGCTTTCCCCGACCAATCGGTTGGAATTAACCGAGCACCCCGCCTTAAGAAAGAGCGCGATGAGAAGTATGTAGCCCCAAAATGGCTAGCCGATGCAAATAACAACTTCTACTTTACTAGAACATCACGCGACTTAAAACGCATAGATATTTGTAAGGCAAACCCCACAACTGGTGAGGTACAGGTAATAATTGAGGAGCGACTAAACACGTATGTTGAAACAAAATCGCTTGGCCTAATAAACAAAGGCAAGGAGCTAGTGCACTGGTCGGAGCGCGATGGCTGGGGCCATTTTTACCTATACGATGGCGAAGGAAACCTAAAGCATCAGATTACCTCTGGTCCATTCCACTGCGAACGAATTGTAGGTATCGACGAGGCTAGCAGAACATTATACTTCATTGCAAACGGTCGCGAAGCTAACGAGGACCCATACTACGAACACCTATACAGCATAAACCTCAGCGGCTCTGGCTTAACCCTCTTGAATAAAGGCAATTACAACCACTCGGTTTCAATGGATGATGATAACAAGTTTTTCGTAAACAGCTACTCAAGGGTAAACACTGTGCCCAAAGCGGAACTTAAGGATAGCAAGGGTAATAGAATTATGGAGTTGCAAACTGCCGATTTGAGCCAACTTTTTGCAAGTGGCTACAAATTCCCCGAGCCATTTAAGGTAAAAGCCGACGACGGAATAACCGACCTGTACGGGGTTATGTATAAACCTTTCGACTTCGACTCAACAAAGTACTACCCCATAATCATGTACGTTTACCCAGGGCCGCAAACCGAAGCTGTAAACAAGGCGTTTAGTGCCCGTATGGACAGAACCGACCGTCTTGCACAAATGGGCTTTATTGTGGTAACCGTGGGTAACCGTGGTGGGCATCCCAGCCGCTCAAAATGGTACCACAACTATGGCTATGGTAATCTGCGCAACTATGGCCTTGCCGACAAAAAAACCACCATTGAGCAGCTTGCCGACAGGCATAATTTTATTGACGCTAGCAAAGTGGGAATTCATGGCCATTCGGGCGGAGGATTTATGTCGACCGCAGCACTGCTGGTTTACCCCGATTTCTTTAAGGTAGCCGTATCGAACGCAGGAAACCACGAGAACAATATTTACAATCGCTGGTGGAGCGAAAAGCACCACGGCGTAAAAGAGGTAACCGACACAACAGGTAAAACAACCTTTGAGTATAGCATCGACAGGAACTCGGATTTAGCTAAAAACCTTAAGGGCAAGCTGTTGCTTACCACGGGCGAAATTGACAATAACGTGCACCCAGCCAACACCATCAGAATGGCAAATGCGCTTATCAAAGCCAACAAGCGATTCGATTTCTTTATGTATCCCGGCCAGCGCCATGGTTATGGTGATATGTTTGAGTACCATTTCTGGCTTACCGCCGATTATTTCTCTAAACATCTAATAGGCGACTACTCAAACGATGTTGACATCATGCAGATGAACAGAGAGATTGAGCTTAAGAGATAGCTACACCACAACATTAGTAGAAAGAAACCGAGGGAGCCAGTCGTTTTTGGCTTCCTCGGTTTTTACAATATACTTACCCCAACTAAGTTGAGCCCAATTTTGGGCAACTAGATTGGTTGTGAGGCTTAGTTGCGGCCAGAGACAGCCATTATTCGAATGAATAATTGGGGTTAATACTGATTTTAAAAATTCACCCTAACGCCAGCAATAAAGTTGATGCCAGCCGCAACCAATCCCGAGCTGTAGGGCCGATAACGTTGGTCGGTAATATTCTCAACATCAGCGGAGAAACTTAGCCTATCGCTCACGCTAAAAAGTGCCCGAAAGTTTATAGTGTGCCAGGCCGGTGAATACGGATTCCCATCATCATCAACAGCATAGATATAGGGTTTTGCTATCTCACCCTCAGCCATTTGGCTAAATGCTACCCCTCCACTATAATTTGCAAATAGCGATAGCCTCAACCGCTTAACCTTATAGTCGAGCTTTGTAGTACCAAACCACGGTGCAGCATGGCGCAACGGGCTAATAGTACCATCATCGAGTGCCTCTGTTCCTTTCTGATAGTTAAACCGTGACGAGAGGATAAAGCCCCCTGAACACATCAGCTCAAAATCGGCTTGTACACCCCAAACTTTACCAAAAGCCGCATTTTGAATGGATTGAACCTGACTTGGCTGCCCATCATACATTATGCTATCCTGCCCGTTAAGGGTAGTGTTACGCCTGACCATTGCATTATCGAGCAATGTGAAGTAAGTTAAAAAATCAACCTCAAAAAAATCGCCAACCTTACGCGTAATGCCAACCTCGGCATTGTAGGCATACTCTGCCTTAAGGTTAGGGTTTGGCACAACTACCGAGCCAGGCTCGGAATCAAAAACTTTACCTATATCGTCAACATTGGGAGCACGAAAACCTGTTGATAGGATGGTGTTAATAGACCAGTAATCGGACGGATTTATGGTTAAACCCAACGAACCAGTAATTGATCCCTTGCTGAGTTTGGCCTCGTAGAATGGAAAGGGATAAAACGCATTATCGAACTTAGCATCCATAAGGAAATGCGAGTATCGACCGCCAGCCTGCAAACCCACAATGTCCGATAATTTTTGGTAATAGGTTACATACAAAGCAAAGGAATACCATTGAGCCTTGGGATAGCGCGCAGCAGCAGCGGTTTCGGCACCTGTTGTTATGTCCCTATATTTCGCTGTTGAATTAACGTAATTAGCAATAACCTCTGTTCCATACAGGAGTTTACATTTGGCATTAGGCAATTTTTTAAAATCGATATTAAACGTGAATGCATCAACCACTTCGAACCTGCTTCGGAGGCTGGTTTTTGTAAACCCCCTATCGTGTCGACTCTCCTCAAACTTTTGATATGCCAGCTGCATATTAAACTGGTCGTAAACAGCGGTTTGAGCTCTGCTGCTAATTAGCAGATTATTCATCATCCAAACCTGAGGACCGTAGTACCACTGGGCACTTCGGGGTAGTCCATCTCGGTAATAAACCAACCTATCGTACCTATGGAAATTTGATGTGGCCGAGTAATGCAGCCCGTACTCAAAAGCCCATTTGCCAGTGGGTGTAAATGCTATTTTTTGTAAAATATTGGCCTGTGAGTATCCGGTTGGATTCTGAATTAGTGGGTTGGAATTTTGCACCAATACATCGGCATTGCCCTTGCGAACCACATACTCGCTCCTAAGGTATTCATCGGGTCCCTGCGAGCCCATACGCAAATCATCAAAATTGGTATACGAAAAGCTGGTAAGCGATGCCCATTTTTCCCAACCTAAATTTATATCAGTATGGCCCGTTTTTTCTGAATTTGCCGTAGAGTAACGCAACGATGAACTTCCGGTTACCAACGCTTTTCCATCTATAGAGCGCTTTGGCGAAAGGGTGTAAAAACTCATTACCCCGCCAATGGCATCGCTACCGTAAATTACGGAACCTGGTCCAAAAAGAACCTCAGCATGCTCAATGGCAAATGGATCTAACGAAATCACATTCTGCAGATTACCGCTACGAAAAATGGCATTATTCATCCTCACCCCATCCACTGCAATTAGCAGGCGGTTAGTTGCAAATCCCCTAATCATGGGGCTACCCCCACCCTGCTGACTCTTCTGCATAAAAACATCGCCGGTAATGGTTAGCAAATCGGCAGCTGTTTGCGGATTGTGAAAGGCAACCTGGGCCTTTGATACCGATGATATTTTGAGGGGAACCTCACGGGCAGTCTGACTCCACTTTGATGCCGATACCACAACCTGGTCGATTGAAAAAACCGATGGCTCAATAAAAACTTCGAAATCGAGCTGTACTAGCTCTTTGTAACTATACCACAGGGTGGTATAACCCATCATTCTAATCTCAATAAGATTTGAACCACGAAATAACGATATGTCAACTTCGCCACGGCTATTGGTTACAACCGAGGCAACCGAATCTGTGCTAATTATTGTAACCGATTCAAGGGGTGTACCGCTATCCCCATCCTTTACAACTATTTTTTGGGCGGATAAGCTCTGGCATAAAAAAACCAGAAAAACGATGGCGATATTTCGCATTCTACCCATAATTTATCTGTTACTCTCTCTTCTTTCTGCGCATTTGCTTTGGCCCGTACCACAGCCAAAACCCGGTAATGGTAAATAGCAGCAAGGCAGCTCCCATAACGATAGTATAGATTAATTTAAATAGGCCACCACCCGACCCCGCAAGGTAATCAACAATAGAACCATCATGAAGCATCTCGATAAAATCGGACCGACGTCGCTCAATGCGAAGAACATTACCCGTTGCGCCATCAACCTGAACACCCCAAAAACCCTTGGCAAAAATAAATTTCACCGTACCCTTGCCCTTACGAACATCGATACGGGGAACTTTAGCTGGCAGGTTGGTTGAAACAGAATCGGTAAATGCTTGACAAGCGTTTGTGTACAGGCTGTCCATGGGTAGCCATTCTTTAAAATCGGTCGATGTTCCCTGGTGCGTTTTGGCCTGTATCATCTCGCCGCTATGCTTTTTTATCCCCAGCAGTATCCCGGTGGTGGCCATCACAAAAAAGAACAGGAATAGCAGCGACGCCGTAATCCTATGCACCTTTCTGAAGCTACGCAGTACACTAGCTTTCCTTTTTCTATTCGACTCATGTACCATGATAAAACATTTTTCATTTGCAAAATGACTGCAAAGTTAAAACATTCGACATAGAACATCAGACGAATAATAGAATTTAACCCCAATTATTCGAACGAATAATTGGGGTTAACCTACAAGTCATACATGTTATATGTTTTTTCTTTACACAGCCAGCTACTTTATTTGGCTAATTTTCAACCTTTCTACTGCAAACTTTCATAACAATCTGGCTATCAATTAGCGGTACGGTCAATTACCGTTGGGTACTCCACATCAAAAAAGCATTAACCGTACCGCATGACAACAAACGCTAATTTTTTATCAGTTTAATCGTAACCTTTTTATCACCCGAGCTAATAGTCATTAAATATATACCTGGCTGAACATCTAAATTCAACTCCAATGTTTGAGTGTCTTTGTAAGTTGATTTGCGAACCAATTTCCCATTCACATCATTGATTATAACGGTAAACTCATCCAAAACCTTACCTAAATCAACCTTTACAATATCGCGTGTGGGGTTGGGATAAACGATTATCTCGTTGGCGAATGTGTTTTCAATTACCCCAACACCAGTTACAGCAAAACAGTCAGAGGTAGCTACACAGATATCCTGTGTTACCTCTACAGCGTAATTACCGTTTTGAGTAGCTGTAAACGATTGTTCCGTTTCGCCAGCTATTGCTGAATAGTCATTATCACAATCCAACCACTGGTATGAAGCATCGGTTGCATTGGCTGTTAAAGTTATACCATCCTGGGTTACAGATACATCTACATTTATTATGGTTAAATCAATGGTGATGGTGCTATCGCAACCCGCTGCGTTGGGGATAACCGCCGTTTTTATGCCCGATGTGGTGTAAACCTCGCCATCAGGCGCGGTGTAGCTATCACAAGCCGTTGCGGTGATGCTGCTCGCCGTGCTGTGCAGGATGGTTAAGTCGATGGTGATGGTGCTATCGCAACCCGCTGCATTAGGAATAATAGCTGTTTTTATGCCCGATGTGGTGTAAACCTCGCCATCAGGCGCGGTGTAGCTATCACAAGCCGTTTCGGTGATGCTGCTCGCCGTGCTGTGCAGGATGGTTAAGTCGATGGTGATGGTGCTATCGCAACCCGCTGCGTTGGGGATAACCGCCGTTTTTATGCCCGATGTGGTGTAAACCTCGCCATCAGGCGCGGTGTAGCTATCACAAGCCGTTGCGGTGATGCTGCTCGCCGTGCTATGCAGGATGGTTAAGTCGATGGTGATGGTGCTATCGCAACCCGCTGCATTAGGAATAACAGCTGTTTTTATGCCCGATGTGGTGTAAACCTCGCCATCAGGCGCGGTGTAGCTATCACAAGCCGTTGCGGTGATGCTGCTCGCCGTGCTGTGCAGGATGGTTAAGTCGATGGT
>Ga0265295_1008541_pt1 | contig 11337 bp, 11 predicted proteins | sample Munlansysbiofilm_FD_192503 | JGI IMG/M metagenome (GOLD analysis project Ga0265295, IMG submission 192503) | Leachate microbial communities from a municipal landfill in Southern Ontario, Canada - Methane capture system biofilm | ecosystem: Engineered > Solid waste > Landfill > Unclassified ... | reverse complement strand
AGATATTCATTGACAATGTTTACAGGATATATGTTCACAAGCTCACCCACTCTTATTATAAAGTAAAAAACCATAGTTCCAAACTACAGGTTTTAGTAAAGGGTGATTTTAATCACCTATTTTTTATTTAGAAACTATTCTTTTTTTACATCATTGGAGTATACTATAAAAAAGAAAGAAGGTTTACCTATGAAAAACATCATTTTAGGTTTCTTTTTAATCGTTTTACTTGGCATTGGTATCGTCAGAGAACCCATTAAAGAAACAGCTGATTTCATTGCTGGCGCATCAACGGATACGTATGGCACGCAAATCGATTTAATTGCTGGTGTTTCAGATGGTGGTTACTCTGAAGATTCTTTAGGCTCATAGGAGTAAAAATATGACACTCATTGCTGGACTTACTATTTTATGGCTTATCCTCGTTCTTTTACTATCAAAATGGATTAGAAAATTTAATCTCTATCTCTATGGGATAGCTGTGATTGTTGCAGTGATTGCTTTTACACAAGAAACCAATATTTTCAATATGGGATATGTTGGCTTATCGTTTTTTATTCTCGTAATGTTTGCAAGTTCACTATCTCAAGGTTATGTCAAAAAGAAACTCATGGGTAATCGTGCTGAACTTGCTGTATTCGGATCGATCTTTAGCATCGGTCATGGTTTAAAATATATTGTTTTTGCTATTGATTTTAGTTTCTTATGGCGAGCACCACTCTATTTTTACATCGGTGTTGCTTCCCTAGTTGTTATGCTTCCTTTAGCCATCACATCCTTGATGTTTATCAGAAAGAAAATGAAAGGGAAAACGTGGAAGTTTTTACATAAGTTATCCTATCTCTTTTATGGTGCTGTAGCACTTCATTTGATCTTAATCAATAGTGAAAGATTAATCTTCTATATCGTTGTCTTTAGTTTATATGTCATCTACAGAGGTTTGGCATGGTTACAAGCTAAACAACAAAAAAATCTAAAAACACATAAAGAGATGAAAAAGAGTCCTGCAACTGCATAACTCTTTTGATTGATATAAAAATGATAATTTGTTGTATAATATAGGTATAGAAATAGAAAGATTGGAAGTGAACTCTATGAACGTACTATCCTTTTTAAAGCCAACGCATGAAGTTATTTTACTTTATAGTGATGAAACGTTAAAAGCAGCTTTAGAGCGCATGACAAAGCACCGCTTCACGTCCATTCCTGTGATCGACAGAGAACATAATTATGTAGGAACGTTAACAGAAGGTGATATTCTTCACTTCGTTCTAAAGAACATCAATTGTCTCAATGAAGATGAGATGGAAAAACTACATGTTACTGATTTAAAGCGTCACAGAGATTATGAACCCATTAGTGTGAATGCAACGATGCCACTTCTTTTATCAAAAGCTAAGAATGAGAACTTTGTTCCTGTTTTAGATCAAAATGAGAAGTTTATCGGTATTGTTACACGTAAGAAATTAATTGAATATTTCTTCGAACACAATTTCATGGTTTTATAAGTTAACTAAGGTAAAAAGTGACGCGATTAAGCGTCATTTTTTTATCCTCTGGCTTCTTTTATTTACGTAAAGATTATGTTAAAATACTTTCAGGGGTTTAAAGATAAATGAAATACTTATTGATGTACAATCCAGTGAGTGGTAGAAGTAATTTTAAGATTAATTTACCATTGATCAAAAAAATCTTTGATAAATCACATCACACCTTAACCATCTATGAATCAAAAGCGGCTAAAGATTTAGAGAAAGTTGCTTATGAAGAAGCAAATAACTATGATGTTTATCTTGTTGCTGGTGGTGATGGAACAGCTAATGAAGTCTTAAACGGTGTGATGAAATCACCTGTTAAGCCTGCGTTAGGTCTTTTACCAAGCGGTACAGCCAATGATACAGCAGCCATTTTGGGTGTGAATAAAAATATTAGAAGAAGTTTAAAAATTTACATGAATGAAATCCCTGTATTAATTGACGTCAATAAGATCAATAATCAGTATTTCTTTTATACAGCAGCATCAGGTCTTTTAACACGTGTCAGTTATGATATCTCAAGACGACATATTAAAAAATATGGTTATTTGGCATATATGATTGCTGCAGTTAAAGATTTATCTAATGAATATCGTTATCCCGTTAGAATTACCTATAATGGAAAAACGGAATCCATGGAATGCGCCATGATTTTGGGTTTGAGTTCAAACCGTGTCGGCGGGATGAGACTGATAAACTTTTCAGAATCACATTTAAATGATGGTTTATTTGAATTAAGACTCTTTAAGAGAGTTAAATCTTTTTGGCGTTTTAGATTGTTGTCATCATTTATTCGTGGCGGTAAGAAATTAAGGGAAGATCTCCATTTAGCAAGCAATCGTTTTGTGATTGAAACGAGTTCTAATGTGGATTGGAACGCAGATGGTGAGTTTGCCTGCAAGGGTAGTGTTGTGATTGAAACCGTGAAGGAAGCGCTAAGTATTTATGCGCATCCTCGGGTTAAGAAAAAGTATTTTTTGCCGAAATAGCTCAGGTGGTAGAGCAGCTGTCTCGTAATCAGCAGGTCGTAGGTTCGAGTCCTATTTTCGGCACCACTTTTTAGATTATTAGTTTTTTGAGAAAGATCATTGAAGTTCAATGGTCTTTTGTTTTTATGGTGGAATAGAATGGCTATTTTTTGATTTGATGACCGGAAATATAAAACATGAATTTCTAGGGACAAAAGAGGTGACTTGAATTTCTATCCCACCGATGAAATTCTATGACGTCCATTTAAAAAACCGGATTTACCAGAGTGGTGGAGTCTATTGAATTTTTATATAACAGTCACTTATTAGAAGAGTTATGTTAAAATGTACCTAACAAATTCGAGTAGATAAATGTAAAAAAGAGGTGGGGAATATGGCAAATATGCTTTACGGAATTTACAAAGAACAATTGGTTCATGTTGACCAAATCGATAATGGACTAGATTGTAACTGCACATGTCCTGCATGTGGAGAAAAACTTGTTGCTAGAAATAAGGGCAATATTAGAGAACATCATTTTGCTCACTATTTTGGTGCTGACTGTTCTACAGGTTATGAGACAATGCTACATTTATTGGCGAAAACCATACTTGCAAAAGAAAAAAAGATATTTCTACCCGAACATAAGGTGTTTGGATACACTATTGTTGAAGAAAAATTATATGAGTTTGTCGATGTTATCTTGGAAATGAGAATGAGTTCAATAATTCCTGACATTTATATTAAAACAACCGATGGAGAACGTATTTTTATCGAGATCAAAGTAACTCACGGTGTCGATGAAGACAAAATCAAAAAGATTGAATTCTATGATACTTCCACCATTGAAATTGATTTGTCCGATATTGAACAAAGTATCGATGAAAACCTACTATCAAATTTATTGGTAAATAGATCTGAGTTAAAACGATGGGTATATCATAAAGCAGGAAATGATTTTTATAAGAAGGTTAATACAAAATCAAAGATAAAACCAGTTCTTATTCGTGGATTGGCATCCCATGTTGATGATTGTCCGATCAAAAAGAGAAACTATCAGGGAAAATCTTATGCAAACTTAGTAGATGATTGTTTCGATTGCAGGCATCTTATAGAAGCATTTGATGATGAGAAGTATTCGCCATCTGATCATAGCCCCAATGCAATTAAATGCTTTGGGCATCTGACATTTAATAATTATATGGATATCGATATTATCAATGACCAAAACATAGAAGATAATTCCAAAGAGATAAAATCAAAGATTATTAATTTCACATATTACACCCTTGTTCAGTTATGGTACAACAATAATGAAAAACCATTTCGAGCTGTAAATCGAAACGGATTCCAAGTTCAGATCAACCGTAATCCATATCCGGATATAAAGAATTATGGATCAATAGAAGCTGAAATGTTTAAAACAAATGGAGTATCGATTGGTGTAAGAACAGTTTTTGGTGCAGATGATTTTGATTGGAAATTCATTAAATAAAAGTGGAGAATAGATGTGAAGTTTATCGATATACCGAAAAAATTAATCGAAATTGATTTGCCACAGATTGTAAATGTGATATTTTTGGATATAGCTAGTGCCTTTTTTGACTTGGGTTATATTGACACGAACCATGATATAGCTACAAAGTATGATATTAGCACAAGAACAGTGTCAATTTATATCAAGCTTCTTGAGACTAAGGGATTAATATTTAGGTTTGTTAGAGAAAATGGAATGTATGGTATATATCGCGGTAGAGTCTTAATTCCTACAAAATTGGGTTTTCAATTATTTAACATAGATACTGATAAAAAATGGATTATAGATCAACTAGGTAGACAACTGAACCAAGAAATAGAGGATAGAAAAAAATCTTGGTAAGACATATTTAATATCAAGAATAATCATTTAATTCAAAAATGATTATCACGGTTTCACCTTAATTGTATTTGTAGCAAAAAATTCTCACTTAATAAGTCCACTTTATTGACATAAAAGCAGAAGTCAAATTATTATCAAATGAGTTACAATGGAATTAAACTAAGATTTATTTGAAAGGAATTATGAAAATGGCTATAAAAATACGTTACACTACAACTACCTATAAATGCCCAAAATGCGGAAAAATCTTGAAGACTACTGAAGAAGGAAGAGAATTCATAGTCTGGCTGTTCTTTTTCATGTTTTTTACTTTAGGGATAATGCCACTAATGATTCCAGAAGACATAGATTATATATATATGTTATCATTAATTCCTGCAGTACTAATTGGACTCGGTTTAATAGGAGTATCGAAGTATTTTAAAAAATATACAAAAGCTGGGAAAGAGGTTATAACTTGTCGTAAATGCAAAAGTCAAATTGCCATAGATGGATTTGGAACTAGGCATATAGTATCTCATGAGAATCTATTAAATAGAGTGATGCCAGATTTAAGACTAATTTCAGCTGCTCAAATTCAGTACACTAAATATGACCAAAACAATCAGGAATATTCTGAACAAATTGATTTAAAATTTACTAATAAAGTAAATCAAAAATCTCTTGATGTAAGTGTGAAAGTATCAGGGTTTGTTTGGCTTAATACTACAGTTACTGTTAATGGAGAATCATTTGATTATGGACAAGGGAGCTTATCAAAGAAAGTTATTAATATTTTAGCTAGTAATGTTCATGATAAATCAGTAAAAAAAAGTGTGCCTGTACTAACAAGTAGTTTTTCAAAATTATCTGATTTTGAGCAACAAAAATATCTATCAAAGAAATTTAAATTTGATTTTTCTGATGTGAAACCAAACATTTTCAGAAAAGATGAAAATCAATATGTATTGTTTCCGATTAATCAATTTAATAAATTAATGAATATAAAACAATTGATAGTTGTTGATACAAACTTGGGCTGTCGATTTTTTGCTTCCGAATCATCAGCTTTAGGTTCTTTCATGTTGTGTGAATGGATTTTTGATGAGAATGATAATAATACTCAACATCTTAATTATGGTCCAGCTGGAACGAGTATAATTGATAATAAATCAAATAACATCATTACAGGTGATGAAGTTATAATAGAGCAGATTCATACTATAGTTTCGATGAAAGTTGAACCAGAATATATCTCAACAAAAAACGGAGGCAGTTGGAATACTGTTCAGAGTGAGACATATAAGAATGTTGAAGAAAAAGTTAGTGAACTTATTAAAAAGACGAATACTGAAAGTGATTCTTCAGCCCTAAAGAGTGACCCTTATGCTGAGGATCTTGAAAATAAGAAAGATGCATTTTGGTATGAAATGAAAGCTGAAGAAGGCGACGCTAATGCACAGTACAATTTAGCACATTTCTATAGTAATGGACGAGGAGTAGATCAAGATTTTGAGAAGGCAGTTTTTTGGTATGAAAAAGCAGCAAAACAGAATTATGCAAAAGCACAAAACAATTTAGGTTCGTGTTATAGTGTTGGGCAAGGTGTACCTCAAAATCATGAGAAGGCATTATATTGGTATGAAAAAGCAGCAAAACAAGGTATGGCTGAAGCACAATATAATTTAGGAGTATATTATTACAATGGGAAAGGAATAGAACAAGATTATAAATTAGCAGCCTATTGGCATCAAAAAGCCTCAGATCAAGGTTTAGCGAAAGCCCAAAATAATCTTGGAACTTGTTATTTCAAGGGTCATGGAGTAGTTAAAGATCTTAAACAAGCAATTAATTGGTTCGAAAAAGCTGCCAATCAAGGATATGCTGATTCACAGTTTAATTTAGGACAAGTTTATAATACTGAAGGTAGTGTTATTAAAGATGAAAAACAAGCTTTTAAATGGTATAAATGTGCTGCAGAACAAGGTAATGCTGAAGCTCAAAACCTTATAGGATTTTTCTATAACAATGGAAAAGGAGTTCAAAAAGATTCTTCTCAAGGTCTATATTGGTTTCAAAAAGCAGCTGAACAAGGTCACGTTAATGCTCAATTTAATTGTGGATTATGCTATATTTATGGTGATGGTATCGCACAAGATGAAAGTCAAGGCATCAAGTGGATTAAGAAAGCTGCTAAGCAAGGGGACATTAATTCAATCAGATTATTAGCAGCTGCTGGTATCCAAATAGATAATTGAATTGATGGCTTCATAAAGGGAAATAATATCCAGAATATATGTATAAACTTCGAGTCATCTTTTCGGCACCACTTTTTGAATAATTAGTTTTTAGAGAAAGATCATTGAAGTTCAATGGTCTTTTGTTTTTCAAGTTTTGTATAATGATTATTTTTTGAATGGGTAAAACGAAATGTAAAACATGAACTTCTAGGGTCAAACGGGATGATTCGAACTTTGGTAGCATTCATGAATTTCGATATTCGAGATATATTAAAGTGAATGTGCATAACTCAACATGCGAAAATCTCTCTAAAAAAAATCGACACGTTTTTCTGACATTGAAAGTTTTATTGCGATAAATACATAGGATATAAATGTTATAATTAAATTAATACTAAGAACGGCATCAATCTATTAAGCATCCATTGAATCAAATACTTAATTAGACGAATAAAGGAGTACACCTTTCATGAGTAAGAAATCATTTGCTACATTTTTCATCACACTGATTTTACTCGTTTTAAGTGGCTGCAGATATGAATTTCCTGAGGACTCAAAAATCAAACCCCATACTTATGATGAAGCACTCGAGTATATCCAAGATTACCTGAATCGTGATGATGTCATCTTGAGTGAGGAGACTTTATCAGGAGAGACCGAAAATGGTTACCAATATGTTAATTTTTTTGCTCGAGTTGATGAGATTGATTTTGTTGTATCATCTCAGGAACTGTGTCATTATGATGCTACTATAGATGAATTTTGCAAGGTACGTTACAATCTTTACAACAATTTCAACTATGAAATGATTCATTATTTTTTCATGAATAATCAGGATTACCCTGATTTTGAATTGAGGTTAGAATCCAATCCATACTTGCACATCCATAACATTGCTTCATTTACTTACGAACCCATCATAAACAGTGAGGAGGATTTAATTGAAGCGTTCAACCGATCGAAAACAATGTATGAATGGATGGTTAATGAATATCAGAACCCAAGATACTTAGTGAAGATTCAAGTCAATCATTCCGATAGACCGTTGTATCTCCGTGCGCACAAAATCGAGTCTGATGATCAAGCATTTGGGTTCAATCAATTTTCTTACGATGAATTAGTTGATGAGTATTATCAATTTTACGATTGATATTGATCGACAGTGATAGATTGATGACAATTCTTAAAATCACGATACAATAACACCATTAAATTATTGTAAACTATTTATGATATTATGTGTAAACAGTATTGTAAACATGTATATTGACATACCGTAAACAATATTGTAAACTATATTTGAGGTGTTAGTATGAGCGTTTATGAGAAATTTAAGCAAATATGCAAAAAATTAGATCATTATCCTACCCAATCGGAGCTGATTTATAAGTTTGGCCTAAATAGAGAAGATTTAAAAGAAATATCTTTGGAAAAATATATGGATGATGAGTATCAAAAAACGCCATTAGAAAGTCCATCTGGAACTCATTTATTATATTGGAAAAATGAAAAAATCGTGATGCATTTTCAAGGTAGTCAAGACCTTATTAGAAACTCGGAGATGAATCAATTCTCTGATTTTCGTAATTCGGAAATTCTTAATGGATTCGTTTTTTCAGAAATTGAGTCGAGCTTGGCAATCGAAGGTATCAGAAGTACACGAGCACAAATCGAAAAACTTGATCAAGCAAATTATGAAGATTTAGATCAATTAAACGATATCATTGTTAAAAATATGCTTTTAGGCTATGAGTTTGTAAAAGGACATGACATCACCGAAGAAAACATCTTTCAGCTCTATAAGATATTATCAAAGAAGTGTTTAGAGGATACTGAACAATTAAATCCAAACGCTCTTTATCGTCATGATGAAGTGAATATTGTGGATGGTGCCAATGCGGTTGTAGATCGAGGTGTTGACTGGAATTTATTACCAACATTAATGAGCCAACTCATCGACTTTATGAATACAGATAAAACGTATGAAGAACACTTGATTGCCTCTCATATTGTTCATTATTATCTCGTCTATCTGCACCCCTATTTTGATTACAATGGTCGTATGGCTAGAGTTTTATCATTTTGGTATAATCTCAAACATGCTCCATCATTGAGTTTATTATTGGTAAGTGAAGCTATCAATAACAGAATCCATAAACAAGGTTATTATAATGCCATTATGAATTCAAGGAATGCAGGAAACGACATCACGTATTTTATGGAGTACATGGGAGATATCGTGCTTAAATACTCGAAAATATACATCAATTTCTATAGCATTAAAGCTCAACTCAAAGGAAAAGGACTACTTCTAACTAGAGCTTTAGAGATTGCTTTAAAAAATGTATTAGCGATACCTGTAACAGGAGAAGGCTTTTTTGATTGGAAGGACTATAATGAATTTTCTCATGACTCATTTAGTAAACAGTATTATCTAAGACTATTAAATGACTTAACGGAACTTCAAATTTTGAAGGTTATAGAACATAAAAAATCAAATCTTTATCAATTAAATGCTGATCTTTGGGATCTGATACTTTAAATCAATAATTGACAAGTCAAGTCAAGACAATTTCTGTGGCTTTGTTAAGCTAATCATAAGCAGAAATATATGTATAAACTTAGAGTCATCTTTTCGGCACCATTTTTTGAATAATTAATTTTTGGAGAAAGGTTATTGAAGTTCAATAGCCTTTTGTTTTTATGGTCAAGAAGATTAGCTATTTTTTGATGTGATGAAAGGTAATGTAGATCATGAATTTCTAGGGTCAAAAGGGTTGATTTGAATTTCTATCCCACCCATCAAATTCTAAGATTCACATCTTATATTTTGAATGTCACTAAAAAAATCACTCCAAGAATTGTTGATATTCTCCAGAAAATGTTATATAATACAATTAAGTGGAGGAAATAATATGATTTTGACGACATTAAATCTTAAAGAAATGTACCGAGAATATACAGATATTAATGGCAAGATTAAAAGAGATGTAGAAAATGGCATCTTATTTCCACTTGTAAGAGGTATATATGAAACGAATAGTAAAACAGATGGATTCTTGTTATCATCATACATTTATGGACCCTCATATCTATCATTTGAATACGCACTTTCATATCACAATATGATCCCAGAAAGAGTCATTGTTTATACGAATGCAACGTTTAATAAAAGAAAGAGTAAGCTATATAAAAATCATTTCGGTGTTTTTGCGTATAGGGATGTACCAAAAGATGCTTTCCCCTTTTTTGTGCAAGTTTTCGAACAAGATACTTATGCTTACTTTATGGCAAGTCCTGAAAAAGCTTTATGCGATTTACTTTATATTAAGAAACCTGTAAAAAGCATGAAAGAATTGAAGGCTTTACTTTTTGAAGATATTAGAATCAATAGAGAGACATTTAATCAATTGAATTTTAATGACATTATATTCTTATCAAATAAATACGTTTCAAACAACATAAAATATTTAAAAAAGTATATTGAAAGCGAGTGTATAAGATGACAATCATTCAACAAATGATCAATAAATATAATCCAAAAACAATAGAAGATAAAAAAAACGTGATGAAAGAAGTCTTACAAGAGGTTGTTTTAGCTGCTCTTTCTAAAACTGACTTTTTTACATGTGCTGCTTTCTATGGTGGAACAGCTATGAGAATATTTTATGGTATGGATAAATTTAGTGAAGATCTAGATTTCTCATTACTTGTGAGTGATGAAACGTTTGACATCAGTAAATACTTAAAACCCATAAGTGAAATTATAAACTCACTTGGGCTTCATTTTGAAGTATCAAAAAAAGAGAAATCAAGTGAATCAACCATTGATTCAGCATTTATTAAAGGAAATACAAAAGAGACATTTATGACAATCTATCCCAATTCGACAGATTCTGCTCAAATCATTCATAATGAAAAAATCATGATCAAATTCGAAATTGATGTAAATCCACCGAAATATGCGAATACAGAAATTAAATATCGGTTGCTACCATTTCCATACCAAGTTAGAATCTACGATAAAAGTTCTTTATTTGCAGGTAAAATTCATGCAGTTATTGCAAGAAGTTGGAAAAATCGTGTAAAAGGTAGGGACTTATATGATTATATCTATTACCTTAGTTTAGATAGCAAAGTGAATTTGAAGCATTTAGAAGCAAGACTAAAACAAACAAAATCTATAGAAGATGATACAATTTTAACTAAAGAAAAACTTATTGAATTACTAGATAAAAGATTTGATCAAATTAATTATGAAATTGCAAAATCAGATGTAAGACCCTTTATAAAAGATCAAAATAACTTAGATCTTTGGAATAGTCATTTCTTTAAGTCAATTACACAGGGTATAAAAACCGATTAAGATTATGGACTGTATCGGAGTATTTAAAAGTCCTCGTCTACAAAAACATATGTAGTTATCACAATTAGGGAAATTTTACTTGAGAAATCATCTCTAATTAAAGAATCTATCATGATCATTTGTTTTAGTTAATGACTAATTTGTAATAAATAGGCAACATAACATACTAAATTAGGTAGCACTAATATATATTTAAGCAAAAGTAACAGTGATAAAAAAGGAAGTAACAGTAATATATTGTTTTATTGGGCTATAATGTTGCCGAAGGAGGGGATTACATGATGGGATTTAAAGACAAAATAAAGGAGCTTAGGCAAGAAAAAGGTCTCTCTCAACAAGCAGTGGCAGATAGTATATATGTTAGTCGTAG
>Ga0265295_1008540_pt1 | contig 11338 bp, 11 predicted proteins | sample Munlansysbiofilm_FD_192503 | JGI IMG/M metagenome (GOLD analysis project Ga0265295, IMG submission 192503) | Leachate microbial communities from a municipal landfill in Southern Ontario, Canada - Methane capture system biofilm | ecosystem: Engineered > Solid waste > Landfill > Unclassified ... | reverse complement strand
GGCAACATATTTCAAAAAATGATATGGAACATCTTGTCAGAATACTGGCAGATCCAAAAGTCCGGGAAACTATTGCTTCAAAAGGAGACATGGACAGACCTTCACACCTGATTGCATCCCTTTTGCTCAACCCCAGAATGGTTCCTGCATGGTATCTGGCAGGTAGAGCACTGCTTCAATCAAAGCATAAGAAATGAAACCTTCATCTCTCTGTTTTTCAATACAACTGGTATGGCAAATAAACCGCCGGCAAGCAGGTATGGAAGAGGGTTTATCGTAAATATTACTCATTTGTGTGTCAAATTCTCATTGCCCCCTGAACAGGCCTGGCCAGGAGTACAGGATTACTTTACTGAATTTTCTCTTCCTCCTCAATTTAAGGGCACTGAAGTAGAGACAATGACCGATTTACTCAGGCAGAAAGTAATGTGGCACCAGGCAGGTGGCCCTGTGGATAAAGAGATGTATGCCGATGTGAAACGATTATTAAACCGAATTCTTGTTGCAATCGATAAAAAACTTGGAATTACTGACGCGGATATCGGTCAGTATCATGCATAATCATTAAAATCCGATGACACTTCGAATGGAATTAATCACTCCTCCAATAGTGTCATCATTTTTGAAAGAAACACTTGAAAGAGCAGCAAATATTTCTGCATTATGAGCATCCTGTTCTAATCCTTTCTCAAGTGCTGCTATGGCCTCTTGACGCTGGCCATAAAAAGAATTAATTAAACCTTTATAGAGATATGCTCGTGCATAGGCTGGTTCCAATTCAATCGCTTTATTTATATCACGCATCGAACTCAGGTAGTCGCCAAGCATTCCTGTCGCATATCCATAAGAAGAGAGGACTTCAGGATCATTTGGATAGAAATCCATCGCCCGCTCATAAGCATCGCGGGCACTCTCCATTCTCTCAATTTTGATGCCGGTAAAACCTTTTTTCTTCCAACCTTCTCCATAATCTGGAGTGATAGCAAGGATCTGATCATAGAGATCCAACGTGTCCTGGTACCGCTTTATTTTATAATTTATGACAGTGGTTCTCTCCCATATTCCGGTAAACCTGACATTGCTGGCAACCGCAGCATAATAAGAATCCATTGGATCCATATCTTTAGTAATCCGGGTATTTTTTGAACCCTGATAATACCAGAGATCATTTTTTGCAAGAGCGTTAAAGCCCCCATCAAAGGAAAAAAAAGATTCTTTCCAGTTGCGGTCATGAAAATTTGCCTCTCCGGAAATAAACCATGAAGGGACGTTCGTCATATCTAATGCCTTTGCTTTCTTTGCCATGGACTGTGCGCCGCTGTAATCCTCTTTTTGCAGGAATGCATAGCCTTTATTGGAATAAAATTCAGTCTCATCCGGCTTTAGAGAGATTGCATGATCAAATGCAGCAAGAGCCTTATCTGTTTCATCCATTCCAAAATAGGTGACACCCATGTTGTTCCAGGCTGCAGCATAGTCAGGACTTAACTCGATTGCCTTTTGAAATGCCTGGATTGCTTCATTAAATTTGCCGGTTCTTGATAGCGCAACCCCCTGAACATTGAACTGGATTGGATCGTCCGGATTTAGTGCCACCACTTTTTGGAAGGCTGCAAGTGCTTTATCCGGCTGGTTCAGATATCCCCAGGAACTGCCGATAATATGCCAGGCAAAACTGCATGAGGGATCGACTTTCAGGCATTGTTCTGATGCATTTATTGCCTCCGGGTACAGTTTGTTATTAAAAAAAATGAGAGACCGAAATTCAAGCGCTGTAAGATTTTGTGGGTTATGTGAAAGGATGAAATCATTTTCTTTTATGAGGTCATCTATTGTGATGGTATCTACGGTCTCATTCTCCTCTGCACAGCTTATTGTGCACATAATGAAGAAAATAATCAGTAACGGGAGGATTTTTTTCATGAGCCTTGATTCTCCCATCATGTTTCTGGATGGTATGCAATATTGGAAGCCTTGATTAAAAAAGAATGTGATGATATAGGGGGCCTATGATTTTTTTCCCATACAGGAGTTGATATCTTTTCCCAGGCACCCAATTGCATCAGATCTACATCTTTGGCAATGTGACATCTGCCTGACATATGGTTTACATTTTTCCTGCATTGCTACTTTCTCTTCAGGAGTCGGGGGAGTTATGTGGGCAAATTTGGCCTGGGCGATGAGGGGAATGATATTGTGAATATAAACACCCATTTCACTAATTTTTTTGGCGATATCGGGAATATGATTATCATTAATTCCAGGTATGTATACGGTATTGACTTTAATGAGCATTTTCCGTTCAACTGCCATTTTTATACCTTCAAGTTGTCTTTCAATTAAAATTTCGCCCATCTCACGACTTGAATAATATCTCCTGCCTTTATAGTCAATATACTGGTACACTTTTGATGCGATATCAGGATCGATAGCATTCATGGTGACGGTAATATTTGTAACCCCGTATTTTTCAAGAAGATCTATTTTGTCAGGGAGAAGCAAACCGTTTGTACTGACACAGAGTATCAGATGGGGGTATTCTTCATGAATCAGGCGGAACGTTTCAAATGTCTCTTCATTATCAAGTGGATCCCCCGGTCCTGCTATTCCAACAACTTTAATAAACGGATATTCCTTGATAATATCACGGACTTTTTCAAGGGCCTGCTTTGGATCTAATATTTCACTGGTAACCCCTGGTCGACTCTCATTTACACAATCAAACTTTCGAACGCAGTAATTACACTGAATATTGCACTTGGGTGCAACCGGCATATGTGCTCTTCCAAAGGTGTGACTGGCTTTCTCACTATAACAGGGGTGCTCCTGGATCTTTCGGATCTGCTCCGGATCCCATTTGACCATCTGGCCATCTATTTCAGTTTCCCGATATGCTTCATCAGCCATGAATTACAGGTTATCTCTTGTTCTATTAATACCGGTCGGAGGTACCTTCTGAACGAAATAGTTATCTGTTCTCTGATATCCGGCATAACTGAGCATGTTGTCCAGTGTTCACCGTGTTTTCGTTGCTCCAGCGGTGTAAAATTTTTGTAATCAGGTCTTCATTGCTTATCTCCATCTCATCAGAGACTTTCTCAAGAGCCAGTTTTATTTGATTCGTAATATTAATTGAAATTAATAAATCTACATCGCTTTTTTCAGCCTTTATAGTATCAGAAGAACCTGACTGATGAGATTTGAGTCGGGTTAATAGTCCTTCTAATACTGGTATGAGCAGGTAACAAGCCAAACTCCAGATTGGACTGAAGAATACGGCTATTATTGCCATACCTGATACGAGTGGGACAATGCAGGACTTGAAAAATATAAAATTATGTAGTTTTTTGGGAACTGGTACTGATAGCCCGGATTTGCTGATATAGATCCACTGAAACAGGAACATAAGCCCTAAAAGAAGCATGTTAATATGAAACAGGATGACAAATGAGCCCCGTGTGTGGTTATTTCCGGATAGAGATGAAGTAAATGGTAGCAGGCAGGTAATAAAAAGGGTTATAATGGTTATTCTGATGAGCATTCTGTCTGTTTTTTTTACCTGGGCAAATAATCGATGGTACTCTGCCCATAATGCCCCCAAAATGAAAAATGTCAGGGAAAAATACATACATTGGGGGAGCATCTCTTCAAAAATCTGGCCTGGCGATAGTATTGCAGAATGTTCTGGAATGGTCAGCCCGAGCACGAGTATCGCCATTACGATGGCATACACTGCATCAAAGAATGCTATATGTCGATGAGGGGTATGTTCAGTATATGAGGAAATGAGATTTTGATACACTTGTGACGGGATCATTCATAAAAAGTACGGTGTGTCATGGGATGAATCTATATATTATTACATGAAAGGAGATTATATGTCAACAGGAGATCTTCAGGATATTGCTGACCTGGATTGGGAACAGAAGGTTGAGAAAAACTCAAAGCCTGTTTTTGCGATGTTTTACAGTCCTTCATGCGGCCATTGTATTCGCATTATGCCATCTGTTGAAGAACTTGCAAAAGATTTCGGATCAGAAGTGGAGTTTGTAAAAATCAATCTCCTTAAGTACGATTACATTGGTGAGCGGTACGGTGTTAAGGCTACGCCGACCTTCTTCTTCTTTTGCGGAGGAAAACCAGTCCAGACACGGGTCGGAGCAGTATTTCCTGCGATGCTCAAAAAGATGGTTGAAGAGATGGTGACACAAGGAGAGGCATGCAGGCTCTCTTCAACAGAATGGAAATATGAAGTAACAGGATATGGATAAATTAATCCACTTTTTCCTGTTCCCGACTTATCAGTGAAATTGGTTCTTCGTTTGGGGTAGTTTGTTCCATCTGTTCTGAAATCCGAACCATATATACAAGTTCCAGGATTCCGTTATGGAATGTTCTGACACAGGATGATTCAACAACAGGCGGTAATGGCGCAGAACTCCTATATCTTATTTTTCCATCAAACCCAATAATATGGAGAGTATTCTCTGCAATTGCCACATTTATGTGTTCATCAAAGAGACCTTTTAATTCGCAGGTTGCAGTGACCCGCTCATCCCACTCAATAACCTCAATTGGAGGATGTTCAATATCATGTCCCGGGCCTGCCCCTCCCGGAAATGGAAATCCGGGAGGAAGGTTTCCGGCCATAATGATATTAACTCCAATCATACCTGGCCGGATCTGGCCATGACCGAAGGCTTGTGAGAGAATTTTGCGTAATATATCTTCCATATTTCGGAAATCTTCTGGTGGTTTATCATTCATAAGTTATATTCTCCCTTTATCGTAGGGGTTTGTTTCATATCAAGCTCTTCAGCAAGACTTTTGATGAGGGAGGGATCCCCCTTCCATGAGGGAATACATTCACGCACTCCAGCATGTTTTGCGTCACCCACAGTGCTTTAAATCTACACCCGCAAATCCGTCAGTCCTGTCCACAAGATCTGCGATGGTTTTGTCATTGGTGATCAGGGTACCTGCATCTTTCAGGTTAAGTTCAAATATTTTTTCCTTCCCCTCGCGATATCCGGAGGGGCACACAGATATGCCACTCAATCCTTCCAAACGGTAGTAATGCATTATCGAGCACATCAGGCTGTTTCGTGGTGGGAATGATTGTTCCATTTTTGAGTTTTCCTATTCCATCCATTTCGCTTAGTATCTGCGAGACAACACTTCCAGTTCCATGAGTTCCACCCGGCATGAGCAACGTTTGGAACGAGCGCATCAATTTCATCAAAAAATATGATGGAAGGGGCCCCCTGTCGCGTTCTTTGAATGATTGATAAATCGTTCCATCCTGGAGTATTATTTATCTTTATTTTTGTGAAAACATGAGCTAAGGAGTTCTTCAACCTGGCTTGTCAGGTCTTCGATGTGGTCAAAATTTTTTCTTTTCCAGAATGTGCTATCGCGAAGGGTTGTAGAAAGTTCAATTAGAGCCGGCGGTAATTCGGCCGCGAGCCCGGCCCGCTCTACTTGTGTCAGAATATATGATGAGCGAAGGAGGATCTGTTGTTTGCTGCGTGGATATAACAGGGCCCAGGAACTTGATTCAAAGACCTCGAGGTTTTTATTGTCAAGCGTTCCCTGTTGATGGCTCAATATCTCTTTCAGGTATTCTGTAGTAATCCGAAGAACATCGCCATGTTTTTTATTTTTTGTGCACACGTCATCAAGAAGATTCATTTTGACCTCCCTGACAAACGCATTGATATCTGCCCCTACAAAGTATTTCATCTCCCGGGCAATTTCATCATAATCTATTCCCTCATCAAGCAGGGATGAAAGATCCTGCAGATACAACTGAAGGATAGCTTTTCTCCCGGCCTGGTCAGGAGGTTTAATGTAAATATGTTTTTCAAGTCTCCCGGGCCTCAGGAGTGCGGGGTCTAACAGATCAGGGCGGTTTGAAGCTGCCATGATAACAACCCCTGAAAGATCTTCTATTCCATCCATTTCGGTTAATATCTGAGACAAAACACTTTCTCCAACCCGTGATGATGCATGTTCCTGGCCGCGTTTTTGGACCAGGGCATCAATCTCATCAAAGAATATGATAGAGGGAGCAGATTGCCGTGCTTTCCTAAATGCCTCCCTCACTTGTTTTTCTGATTCACCAACCCATTTGGAGAGAAGTTCAGGGCCTTTGACTGAGATAAAATTCATCCGGGATTTTGCAGCAACAGCTCTGGCAAGAAGAGTTTTACCCGTTCCAGGAGGACCAAAGAGCAGAATCCCCTTTGGCGGTTTTATGTTTAATTTTTCAAATGCATCTCTTCGCTGAATGGGCCATTCAATAATCTTTTCTATCTCGTGTTTTTCAGAGTCAAGCCCCTCAACCATCTCCCAGGAAACTTCAGGAATTTCAACGTAGAGTTCCCGCATGGCTGATGGTTCAATTCCTTTTCTGGCTTCCTGAAAATCCTGATTTGAGATCATCAGCGAGTCTATCAGTTCGGAAGGCACTTCCTGGTCTTCTTTCATCCGCCCCATGATGCCGCGCAGTGCATGCATAGCCGCTTCTTTGCAATGAAGAGCAATATCTGCACCAACAAACCCGTAACTGGTTTCGGCATAATACTCAAGGTCCACATCCTCGGAGAGAGGCATCGTCCGGGAATGGACATGGTATATTTCAAGCCTTCCTATCCTATCAGGTATCCCAATCTCTATTTCCCTGTCAAATCTTCCCCCGCGACGAAGTGCAGGATCAATAGAATCAGGCATGTTGGTTGCAGCAATGACTACAACCTGGCCCCGGCTTGCAAGCCCGTCCATCATCGTCAGGATTTGAGCTGTAACCCGCCTTTCAACTTCACCGGTGGCATCCTGCCGCTTTGTTGCAATAGAATCTATCTCATCAATGAAGATTATCGAAGGAGCTTTTTGTCTTGCCTCTTCGAACATTTCCCTGATTTTTTTCTCTGAATCCCCATAGTACCGGCTCATTACTTCAGGGCCGGAGAGAGGAATGAAATGTGCATCAACCTCACTTGCAACAGCTCGTGCCAGAAGTGTTTTTCCAGTGCCTGGCGGACCATAGAGCAGAACACCTTTTGGGGAATCAATGCCAAGTCGCTCAAAAATTCGTGGGTACCGAAGAGGGATCTCAATCATTTCCCGTATCAGACTGATTTCCCTTGATAAACCGCCGATGTCCTCATAGTGAATTGACAGTTCTTCACGCTTTTTTTCTTCTGTCTGATATGGAACATCATGCAGGATTACTTCTGTTGTAAAGGTAACAACCCCTGTTCCGCGAGGTTCTATCTGTGCGACGACAAATGAGACCGTGTTGCCTATCAGATCAATTCTTACCGTCTGACCTTCAATTACTGGTCTTCCCCGCAGTTTTTTAGCCAGAAGAATCTCCGGATTATTGAGGGAAATGTTTGTTACTGGTTGCAGGATTACTTTCTTGACATCATGAACCGTAGCCCGCTTTACAACAACCCTGTCATCAATCCCACACCCTGCATTACTACGTATTTCCCCATCTATTGCAACATCATTTCTTTCCTGGGTAGTATTTTGTGAGCTCCAAGCTGCTGCAACCGCTCGTTTCCCCCCAAGGATTTCAATAAATTCACCGTTTACAATCCCAAGAGCTCTCATCACTGCAGGGTGGATTCTTGCAAGACCCTTTCCTGCATCCTCTTCTGCAGCACGACGAACTTCAAGCCTGATTCCTGATTTAGCGGTCATATCAAATTTTTATATGCATCGGATAACGGAGGTCTCAGTTATGATTCCATCCATCCTGATATCATGGTCCTGCACTGGAATAGTGGGGACTTCCTGGACTGAATATGCAACCCCTATCTTTTTTATATGGGGATTTAGAGATAAAAACCGATCATAGTATCCTGCTCCATATCCAATTCTGCCTCCCGCCTTATCAAAACCAAGCATCGGAATTATTGCACAGGTAATATCTTTTGGATCTGCCGGCAATTCATATCCTACCGGTTCAGGGACATGGAATGTACTGGGTTTTAGCACTTCACGTGAGTTGATATATGACAACCGAAGACCAATGATCTTTTCTTCAATGATTGGAACAACAACTTTTCTTTCAATTTCGAGCAGATGATCAATAAACCAGCAGGTTTCAACTTCCGGTTCTTTTGCACAATAAACCAAAATGGTTCCACCTGGACTGATAACCTGCTCAAGTGATGCGCAGATCTTCTGACTGATGCGTTCACGCTCATCACAAGGGATGTTCCATCTTCTCTCCCGGAGTTCAGATCTGATTACTTCTTTATCTTTAATCATATCAGATTTACCGAATACTCTGCCAGATGGCAAGAACAAATTCTAAAGCAATCAGAATAATAATGACCCATTCCAAAAAATTTGAATGCTGAATTCTTACTTCATCAGATAGCATTGAGTAATTTTCCTGTATTACTTCAATTTTTCTGTCGACGCTGTCGCTCCAGAGCTGACTTCTAAGGACTTTAAGCGCAGTTGCATACACTCTGGCATAATACACATCTTCAGTAACTTTAATAAGGTTATTCACTTTTTCAGTAATTTCTGATACTTCTGCATGAAGCTCCATCAGGTCTGCCATAATCCGATGGTATAAATGCATACGACTAAACCATATTGAACGGTCAGCATGTTCTATATCATCATACATCTTTAGCATTTTTCGGGAGAGTTCTTCGTCATAATACCGAAGTTCAAATACTTGTACATTTGCATATTCAATAAGGTCAAAAAGATCATAAGGCACTTCAGGATTTTTGAGAAGAGCTGCACCCCATGAAAGAATAGTGGTGTCGTCCTCAGTATAACTCATGGTATTTTTGAGAACTTCTTCTCTCATCTGATGAGAAAATCGGGTTTTTTCACCTAATAGCAAAACTGCCGGGTCAACCGGGTTTTCAGGGTCATCCGTGAAATATATATAATAATCCTCATAAAATGAATCATCAATCGTGATGTCAGGAATATACGGCCTGAGAATTTCTTTTAAGGTATTCAGGTTGGATAAAAAGAGATCAGATATTATCTCATCATTTACAAAGGTTAGACCAATATCCTCTAACTTTTTTTCCTGTTTATCCTCACTGGATTCATAAACAAAATGTATACTTATTGCCCCGATATCATAAATTCGGGCAGAAACAAGCAATTCATAACGAATGCCATGAATGGCCACCTCGGTTGGATGCATCCGGAGGAGCAGCGGAGGATCCTCTATCATAATGGACTTTGGTTTAATTCTTTGAAAGTTCGCCCTGGCGGTATAATAACTTCTGGCAAGAGCAACTTCCAGACTTTTTATGTCAATCTCCTGGCCGATGTCATATATTCTAAAAAAGCGGATTGCGTCCATGATTATTCTCTCCTATTGAAGTATCTGATTTCTATGATGGTGGTATATTTCATTTCAGGTCTCTTGATAGAAACGTTTTAGGTTCTTCTCTATCATCTGCGTCCTGAAAGGTTAATATACTAATATCAGAAAGAGAATGTATGATTTTTACAATCTTTCTGGTAGTACTGTGTCTGATAGTACTTGTCGTTCTCTGGCATCTTTTAAAAAACGTTGTTCAAATCGTTATTAATTCAATCCTTGGACTTCTCTTGCTAGGAATTGTGAAAGTATTGAATATTTTTCCCATACTTGGATTCCCGGAAATTGAGGTCGGGCCGGTTGCTGTTATCGTCTGCGCAATTGCCGGAATTCCTGGAGCTATCCTGGTAATGATTCTGCATGTTTTTGGATTCATGTAAGTGAATTTTTTATCACCTTTTTTCAGGAGAGTACCGGGACTACCAGAATATCTGACTCTGCAATCATCAGAGAAGGGTCGCCCAGTACTGCACGGAAGTACCAGTATCCCGGTTTTTCCGGCTGAATAGTAACAATTGATTCTCTGTCCCTGGATAAGCGGAGTTCTTCACCTGAAATGGGTTTCCATTCTATATTGTTATCTGAATAATAAAGGAGGAGAGGCATATCAGGAAGAATGTCAGCGTCACTATTTTCATAAAGGATTTTTATCTCTAATTGGTCTGATACCTGGACAGAGGCAGGGAAGGCCTGTAGCGACAGGTGAGGTTGGGGGCTGTTGTCATGATGTTCTTCTCCGGTTACATCTGGGCTGGTTACCGTAAGTGCAAGAATATTTGAATAGACCTGGGCTTTTGTGGTACTTCCAGATTTTTTAACCCCGACAAGATAGGTGCCGGGAGTTTGTGGTGCCTGGACTCTGCATTCAAACATACCGTCAGCATTTGTCAGAATCTGACTGCTATTCTGGTACCTGTCCCAGATTTTTCCTCCAAAATTATACCAGATCGGTTCAAGTGTGTGTAATGGCATGCCATTGCCTTTTTTTCCGTTATACCAACCATATATTGTGATGTTTTGTAAGGCCTTTGCGTATTCATTGTCCAGGTAGATATCAATAGATTCTATCTCATCTGCAATCCGGGCAGGTGGATTCATGCCGGTGGCCATTGGCATGAGAGTTATTGTATTCGACTGACATGGGAGTTTTGTTCGATTTTCCGGGTATTCAAGTCTCCATGAAACCGGTTCAGTCCCTGTCAGGTGAAAAGAAAAGTTCACTGTCCCATCAGATCTTGTCAGCCCTTCAATAGGCGGGCCTGATACTTTTTCATCTCTTTGGATTTCGGGGATAGCATACACTTGTACATAGGGAACCGGGCGGCTATCTGATGTAAGATTTCCAGAAAGGTTCATTATCTCTCCAGGAATGAATGAAGTATTTTCGCAGAATAAAAGAAATGAAAGGTTTTTACTATCTTGATATAATACCAATGGCATTTCTTCAGATGTTCTATTTACCTCCAAACCAGAAGAGAGAATTGATTCATCATATCTACCAGAAGATACCTCCAGTCTGTTGCTCTTCAAAATCCGGGTATCAGCACTATCGGCTGGATTGAATAAAGTCTGGTACGTGTATGTTCCCTGGTCTGCAAGAATATCAGTAAGGGAATAAATCCCGTTTTCATCGGTTTCTGTTTCGATCGCGTACGTGTCATTTGTGGCATTTATCCGTTCAATGATGAGGGGAGTGCTGCCGAGTGGTCCGAAAATTCCTTTGAATGATCCTGACAGGACAATCTCACTTCCTCTCTCCTGGTAATACTTATCAGGCTCTATATTCAGAATAAGATGTGCCCCGGTCAGCACATCCTTTTCATCGCCAATTGCAAGTATCCTCGTCCACTCATCATTGGATAGTTCTGTCGCTGCATCCACGCAGCAAAAAAAACAACTGTTTGCCACGATCAGTATAAAAAATAATATTACTATTTTACTCTTCATCGCTTCACTTCCAAA
>Ga0265295_1008539_pt1 | contig 11338 bp, 13 predicted proteins | sample Munlansysbiofilm_FD_192503 | JGI IMG/M metagenome (GOLD analysis project Ga0265295, IMG submission 192503) | Leachate microbial communities from a municipal landfill in Southern Ontario, Canada - Methane capture system biofilm | ecosystem: Engineered > Solid waste > Landfill > Unclassified ... | reverse complement strand
CATAACTTTCTTTAAAAGATAAGGGATACCACCAATATGATCTTCATGGGCATGTGTAATAAAAAGGCCAACGATCCGTTCTTGGTTGTCAATTAAATATTGATAATCAGGTATTACATAGTCAATTCCTAAAAGATGGTTATCGGGGAATAGTATTCCAGAATCAACAACAAATATTTGATCGCTGATTTCATAGATATACATATTTTTTCCAACTTCACCAAGTCCCCCTAAGGAAAAAATGCCGATTTCATCGGTTTTCAAGAGTGTATTTTTCATATTCTTCCTCCGTACGTATTATTTATCACTTCTTATTGTATAATAAAAAGAGGAAAAAAGATAGTATAAGGCTTATAAATGATATAATATTTTGGAGGCGATAAATATGAAGAGAATAATTTTTTTTGATTTAGACAATACTTTAAGAAGCACAAATAAGAAAGAGATACCTAGTAAAACGGTCGATCTATTAAAAAAACTTGCTAGTACGCCTAATACATTTTTAGGTTTAGCAACAGGAAGAGGACCTTCAAAGATCCATTTTTTAGATGATCTAATTGATCTTTTCACATATAAGGTATTTATTAACGGTGCTTTAGCATATAAGAACAATGAGTTAATCTATGATGAACCGTTAAAAGTTAAAGATATAGAAGATGTTGTAAAAAACGCGAGTAAAGAAAATATTAGTATCGGATTTGTTGCTAAAGATCGGGAATATGTGAATAGCCATAATGACGAAGTTGATTATGGGATGAAGGACTTTAGCCAAGAACTTCCAAAAATTGTTGAAGATATTTTCCTTCGTGAACCAATTTATCAATTATGGTTATTTTCAAAAGATTTTTCTAAAATTGAAATGATTATAAATAATCCTGAATTAACTTGTTACCCTTGGCATAATGGTGGTGCAGATTTAGTTAATTCCAATACAAATAAAGCAATCGCGATTAAGCGTTTATTGGAAAACGAGGATGATTATGAATTGATAACAGTTGGTGACGGGTATAATGATATTATGATGATTGAAATCGCTGATATAGGGATTGCAATGGAAAATAGTCGCTTTGATGAATTAAAAGAAAAAGCTGATTATGTTGCCCCCCATGTGGACGATAATCAACTTTATGATTTTTTTAAAAAGATTAATCTTATCGACTAAATCTCTTCATAACAATCTCAACATTTTCTTTTGGTATATATAAAGAAATATCAGCATTATGATAAACTAATTCTTTAATTGCACTAGAAGAAACAAAATGATTGTTTATAGTTGGAAATAATAAAACAGTTTCAATGCTAGGAATAATATTAGCATTATATCGTGATAATGAATACTCGTATTCATAGTCTTGAATGTTTCTTAAACCTCTAAACATCATTTTTGCATTATGTTTTTCGGCGTATCTAACAACTAACCCTTCGGTAAAATCAATTGTCACGTTAGGCATATCCTTCGTGACATTTTTTATCATTTTAATTCGATCTTCAACAGAAAATGATTGTTTTTTATGATTATTTACAGCTATTAATACAATTAATTCATCGACTAATTTTGATGAACGTTTTATAACGTCTAAATGTCCAAGTGTTAACGGATCAAATGTTCCTGCGTAGATTGCTTTCATAGATAGTCACCCCATATAAATAGTATAACATATTAACATTTAAAATATTATATGTTACTGTGTTTTTGACACTCTTTGCATAGACCGTAAACAGTCATTTCATGATTAGTTACTAGAAAACCATGATTTTTTTCTAAATCATGAATCGTATTTGATAAATGACAATCAATGTCTGTCATAGATAAACATTCAGTACAAATGAAGTAATGATGATGTTTTTCGGTATTTAAAAAATAGTAACTAGTGCCATTAAAATGAAATTTTAAAACAAGATTATTTTTTTCAAAGAAATCAATTGTTCTATATACTGTGGAAAGATTCATCGTATCTTTTTTAAGTTTTTCAAAAATCATTTCTGCATTTAATGGTTTTTTTGATTCTTTTAAAATATCATAAATAATGCGTCGTTGTTTAGTTAATTTAATCACGGTATCCACCACCTTTAATAAATTTTTGTAAGACTATTAGGACTAATAATATTATAGCATAGATTATTACAATATTTGAACCTGCGGGAATATCTAATTCGTTAGCAAGGACAATTCCCCAAAAAACGGCGATAATTGAAAACAATGAGCCAATAACCAAAGTCATTTTGAAGCCTTTTTTAAATCTTGAACCAATTAAAACAGGAAATATAACAAATGCTGTTATCAAAAGAGTACCAATCGTTTTAACACCGATTGTTATTATGATTGCGGTAATTACAGCTAATGTGTATGATAGAAGACTAGTTTTAATACCTGAAAATTTAGCATATTTAAAATCGTAAGTCATCAATAAGAGTTTTTTGTAAAACGATACAATAAAGGTAACTATTATTAAGAAAACCATCACTGCAATCAAGATTTCGGTTTTAGTTACCGTCCAAATGTCGCCTACAAGCATGCCTTCAATCGAACGATTGAAACCAGAACTTTTATGAATGATAATTAAACCAACTGCTAGAGAGACGGTTGAAATAATCCCTAATGAAGCATCACCATTAATATTTTTGTTTTGTGATAAGTATTTAACCAAAACAGCAAGTATTGCAGCAAAAGGCATACTAATCAATAAGGGTTCATCAACAAGAATGATTCCTAACGCTAATCCTGTAAAGCTAACATGGGCAAGACCATCAGCGATCAAAGCCTGCTCATTTAAGACTAGGAAAGGACTTAGAAGTGCCGCTGAAAAACCAATTATTAAGGTTATGAAAAGTCCGTTTTGGATCATTTCGTATTGCAAAAAATCAAACATGTTGGTGTCCTCCGTGTTCAAAAGCATTAAATTCGTTCGAAGGTCCAAAGAATTTAATCGTTTTATCAATGTATAAAACTTTACTATCCTTTCGTAATGTGTCACTTAAATCATGAGTAACATTAATTATTGTTAGATTATTGTGCTTTTGATATTGATGTAAAAAAAGATAAAATCCTTCTCTAAATTCAGGGTCAAGAGCGCTTGTTGGTTCATCGAGAATAAGTAGTTTAGGGTCGTTAATCAAGGCGCGAATCAAAAACACACGTTGTTGTTGCCCACCTGATAGAACAGCCATATTTTGGTTGATTGTATGACGTATATCCATCAGTTCTAACCATTTTAAGATTTCCTCATTACTTTGTTTGGAAGGTTTTTTCATAGCCGAAAGAATAACTTCTTTGACAGTAATGGGAAAGTTTTTCTTTGTTTGAAGTTTTTGATGTAAATATCCAATTTCGTTGGTGTTAAGAGTAATTGTTCCGGATGAAGGTTTAACCAATTTAGTTAGAACTTCAACAAGCGTCGTTTTTCCGCTTCCATTAGGACCGACAATGTTTAAAAAATCACCTTGTGATAAAGAAAATGATATGTTATTTAGAACATTAAAACCATTAAATGTAACATTTAAATTTTCGATTTTCAATATTTCCATAATTAGTTATCTCCTAACGATGTTTTGATGTTTGCAAAATTTCTTGCCAAGATATCATAATAGGTTACTTCATTATCAAAATCAATTTTAGTTAAATTATGATAGCCATGGAGTTCTAATATCATAAGCGAATAATTACTATTTGCTAATTCGGTTTGGATTGTTTTTGCAATTTTTGGTTCCTTTAACTCTTCAGTAAATAAGAAATGAGTTTGAGCTTTTTTTATTTCGTTTAAAAGATCAATTATTTGGTTGGTGTTCAAAACAGCATCAGGCTTGCTTGTGTTTGACAAAGCTTTTATTGTCAAATTAAAATCATTTGCAAAGGCACCCAATGCGTTATGGCCAGCAAAAAACAGTGTAGGTTTTTCCTTGGATATAAAGTACTCAACCATTTCATCTCGCAAGTTGCTAATTTTATTAATATAAGCATTAGCTTTTTCTTGATAGTAATCACTATTAGTAGGGTCGATACTTATAAGTTTGTGTAGAACAGAATCAATTAAATCGATAAAAACGTTAGTGCTAGTCCAATAATGTAGATCGTTTTTATCATCCAGTAGGTTTAAATCAAAGTTTTTTGACATATTTAGGAAAGGAACACTATCGCCAATAATCGCAGTTAGATTGTCATTCAACCATGTATCCATCTCATAACTAGTAAATAAGAAAAGTTTGCTAGATTTAATTGTAATCATTTGTTTACTAGTTGGTTGATAATCGTGAGCTTCAACTCCTGGAGCTGTTAACAAAGAAACAGTCATTTTATCACCAACAATGTTTTTGGCGATATCGTATTGCGGAAACATCGTTGCAACTATATCAACTTTTGTGTTTTCTTGACAAGAAGCTAGAGTAGTTGTCAAAAAAACTAATATAATAATATAAAATATTCTTTTCATGAATATAATCACCTCATTAAAATTCACGGTAATTATAGCATTGTTATTTAATTATTGCAAATCGTTTGCAAAATAAAAGGCTTGGTAAAATCGTATAAAAGTGGTATAATATACAATTGATATGAAATTAAATAATGTCTAGGCAATAAAAGAGGTGTATTGTGAAAATTGAAGTTATAAAAGAAAAGTTAAATATGGTATTGACCGACTACAAACTAAAGATTTATAGTATTAAACCTAAACGCGAATTTGGTGAAAAAATTTTAGAGATCTTACTGTTTGGCGGCGAAATAACAACGGATTTATTGGAAGGGATACACCAAAAATTGTTTGATATGTTAGAAGATGGCGATATAGATGATGATTATTTCTTAGAATTATCGTCAAGAGGAGCGGAATATCCTCTTGAATCACTTGATGAAATCAAAGAACATGTATCAAAGTACATTTATGTTGAAACAAATAAATTTCGTAGTGTGGGACTTTTATTAGACGTAAACGATCAAACATTATTAGTCGAATACAACAATAAAGGTCAGTTTAGAAAAATTAAAATTGAATATGACGATGTTCTAAAAATTAGAACGAGTGTCAAAATGTAAGGAGAATTGAAAGAAATGATTAGAAAAGATTTATTTAAAAACATTTCCGGTGTAGCTGAGTCAACAGGGTTGACAGAAGATCAAGTTGTAGAAGCAATAACCCAAGGGTTAATATCTGGTTGTAAAAGAACTCATAAAGTTAATTCATGTCGCGTTGAATTAAAAGAAGATCGTAATGAATTGTTGATTTACAAACAATATTTGGTCGTCGATGACTATGATTTAAATGCTGATAAAACGTATACACAAATGTTATTAGAAGATGCTAAATTAGAAAAAACAAGAGTAAAAGCGGGTGATATTTTGGAGATTAAAATTAATCCTGAAGAATATGGCCATTATGCAATTCGTGATATGAAACAAAAGTTTAACGAAACAATTGTTAATTATCAAAAAGCTAACTTATTTAACTATTTTAAAGATAATGAAAATCAAATGTTAAAAGCACGTGTTATTGACATGTCACCAACAACATTTAGAATTGATTTAGGGAAAGAAACAACATTATTACCTAAAACAGAAACATTGGATAAAGACAATCTTCATATTGGGGATGATGTATATGTCTATGTTTCATCAGTTGAAATGAAACCTAAAGGACCAAAGATCTATGTTACAAGAAAGCATCAAGGATTAGTATTAAAACTAATGGAATTAAATATTCCTGAAGTTGCCAATGGAACAGTGGAAATTGTTGGTGTTAGTCGCGATGCAGGAGATCGGTCAAAAGTAGGAGTTAGAACTAACAATCCTCAAGTTGATCCAATTGGTGCTTGTGTTGGTGAAGGTGGGTCAAGAATTAGAGAAGTTGTTGCTGCATTATCTGGTGAAAAGATTGACTTATTTAGATGGAGCGATAATGAACGTGAACTAATTGAAAATGCATTACAGCCAGCTGATGTTATTGCTGTGACAAAAGTTAATCCAAGAGATAAGACAGCATTAGCTATTGTCCCGGATGACCAATTGTCATTAGCAATCGGAAAACAAGGACAAAACGTTAAATTAGCTGTTCAAGCTTCGGGTTGGAGTATTGATATTAAGTCTGAAGCGATGGCGGCAGGAGAAGGAATTTTATATTAAAATGCGAGTAAAAAAAGTCCCAATGCGGACATGCGTTGTAACAAAAGAAGTTCTACCTAAAAAAGAATTGGTAAGAATCGCTGCCACAAAAGAAGGGGCAGTTAGCATTGATTTGACGGGAAAAGCTCCTGGTCGTGGCGCATACTTGAAGCTAAGTCTTGATGTAATTGAATTAGCAAAAAAGAATAAAGCATTAGATCGTAAATTAGAAACAAGTGTACCAGAAACCATTTATAATCAACTAAAGGATTTAGTTAACAATGGATAAAACTATTGGCTTAGCAAATCGAGCACGAAAGATTGTAACTGGCACTGAACAAACTATAAAGAATGTTAAAAATGGCAAAGTGAAACTTGTCATTATAGCTTTAGATGCTGCAATTAATACCCAAAAACTTGTTAACGATAAGTGCAAGACCTATAATGTTGAAGTTTTATCAATTGAAAGTTCAAAGATTTTATCGGACGCTATTGGTAAAAATAATATTATGGTAATAGGAGTCGTTGACGACGGATTTAGGAGGTTAATTCTAAATCAGAAAAGGAAGTGAGTTAAATGGCCAAAAATTATAAGAAACCTGTTAGTAATAAAAACATGAATAATAAGACCACACCTACTAACAAAAAAGTAACCAAGAAAAATGACAAGGCCGGTGAAAAAGTAGTCATTTTTAAAGAAAATATGAATGTTGTGGATTTAGCCCAACAATTAGGCGTTTCAAACGCGATTGTTATTAAGCATTTAATGCAATTAGGGATTATGGCAAGTGTCAATGTGTCACTAGATCGTGATACTGTTGAACTTGTTGCAATTGAATTAGGATTCGAAGTTAAGAACGAAGTTATAACAGATGTTGTTAGATATGATGAATTTGTTATTGAAGATAAGCCTGAGGAATTAGAATCTAGACCACCAATAGTTACAGTTATGGGACATGTTGACCATGGAAAAACAACATTGTTAGATACAATTAGAAAATCGAGAGTTACCGCTGGAGAAGCCGGGGGAATTACCCAACATATTGGTGCATACCAAGTTAATCGTAAAGGCAAAAAGATTACGTTTATTGATACTCCAGGGCACGCTGCATTTACGGAAATGCGTAAGAGAGGAGCTAGTATTACTGATATCGTAATATTAGTTGTTGCTGCCGATGACGGTGTTATGCCTCAAACTCTAGAAGCTTTAGATCACGCAAAAGCTGCTAATGCAACTATTATAGTAGCAATCAACAAAATTGATAAACCTACTGCAAACCCTGATCAAATAATGACAGAATTAGCCAACCATGGGTTATTACCAGAAGAATGGGGCGGAGAAACACCATATGTTAAGGTGTCGGCTCTAAAAAAAGAAGGTATTGAAGAACTTTTAGATTTAATTGAACTTGTCAGTGAAATCGCAGATTATAAAGCTAATCCAAATCGTTTGGCAAGAGGAACAGTTATCGAAGCTAAACTTGACAAAGGTCGTGGGCCAGTTGCAACTTTTATTGTTGAAACAGGAACATTAAAAGTTGGCGATAACGTTGTCTGTGGAACGACTTATGGTAAGATTAGAACAATGGAAGATGATCTTAAGAATCGCTTTAAAGAAGCTGGTCCATCTAAGGCGGTTGAGGTTACAGGATTAAATGCAGTCCCTCAAGCTGGTGATGTATTTATGGTTTTCGAGGATGAAAAAGTGACACGTCAAATTGCATCGCAACGTAATGATATTGTTCGTGAAGGTGAACAAAAGTTAATCAAAGCATCTTTAGACAATATGTTCAATCAAATGGATTCTGATATTAAAGAATTAAATCTGATTATTAAAGCTGATGTTCAAGGGTCAATTGAAGCTTTGAAAAATGTCTTAAATACAATTAATATTGAAGGATTACACGTTAATATTGTGAGATCTAGTGTTGGGGCAATAACAGAAAGTGATGTTTCATTAGCAAGTGCTTCAAACGCAATTATTATTGGTTTTAACGTAAGACCGACAAGTAATGTTCGTGATATCGCTGAAGATGAAGGCGTCGAAATAAGACTTTACAGTATTATTTACCGTGTTGTTGAAGATATCGAGTTAGCCTTAAAAGGAATGCTTGAACCAACATTTGAAGAAATTGTTATAGGTCAAGTTGAGGTTCGTGAAACATTTAAAGTTTCTAAGATTGGAACAATTGCTGGTTGTTATGTAACTGATGGATCAGTAAAACGCGAATCGTTAGTTAGAATTATTAGAGATGGCATTGTTATTTATGAAGGTAAGTTAGCTTCTTTAAAACGTTTTAAGGATGATGCAAAGGAAGTTAAAGCTGGATATGAATGTGGATTATCAATTGTTAACTTTAACGATATTAAGGTTGGAGACATCTTAGAAGTTTCAGAAATGAAGGAAGTCGAGGTAAAGTAAAATGTCAATTACAGTAGAAAGACTGGGAAGCTTAATTCAAAGAGAATTAGCTCCGATTGTAAATACAATCATTCAAGATGAAATAATTGGATATATTAATTTGACAGAAGTCAAAGTAACAAACGATTTATCATATGCAAAAGTCTACTATACAGTCTTAAAAGATGATGAAAAAACTTTAGCATATACAAAGAAAATACTTGATGAAAAAAATGCAATAATAAGAAAAGAACTTGCAAAAAAGATTAAAAATGTCCGAAAAATTCCAGAACTAAATTTCTTATATGATGAAGCGTTAGCATATGGAAATAAAATTGATAAAATACTTAAAACGATAAAGTAACTTCGGTTACTTTTTGTTTTAAGTATCAAAGATAAAATGTTATAATTAAGATGGTGATGTTAAGTGATAGCTCAAGTATTAATAGACATAAATATTGATTCGCTGAATCGATTATTTGACTATATTGTTCCTATAAATGATGAAGAAAACATTAAAGTTGGAATGCGAGTAATCGTTCCTTTTGGTGAGCAAATTCGTTTAGGTTATGTTTTTAACATTACTGATGAAAGTTTGGAAGCAACCAAAGAATTAATCGAAGTATTAGATATAGCACCAAGCATTACCGAAGAGAGTTTGTTGTATGTTGAATATTTAAAAAATCGTAATCGCAGAAATCTCATTGATGTTATCAAAACGGTTCTTCCAAAAGAACTGTTTGTAAAATACCAACAAAAGATTACGATTTTAAAAAAAGAAAACTTAAGTGATGATTTATTAGCATTGTTCGGCGATCGTGACACTATAGTTTATACAAACAAGACGTTAAAACCGTTTAGAAATGAGATTAATCGGCTTATAAAAAATAATAGTCTTGAAGTAACGCGCTTATTTGAAACAAGAGCTAAAGTTAAGACAAAACAAGCCATTAAGTATAATGTAAACAATAAGTACGATAAACTTGAAAAGTATGAAGATTTGATTGGATTTGTTAGTGAAAGTGGCAATCTAAGTAAGTCAGAGATAGTTGAAGAAGGGTTCAGTTTAAGTTCAATAAATACACTTATAAAATATGGCGTTTTTTTTGTTGAAGAAGTTATTGTTGACCGTAAAGTTAGTTTTATTGATCGTCAGTTCGTTGAAGAGCACGTATTAAATCAAGAACAAAAAAATGCGGTAAGAAATATAAATTTAGATTTAAATGGGAATAATATCTTTTTGTTAAAAGGTGTAACTGGTTCGGGTAAGACCGAAGTTTATATGCAAGTAATGAAAGAAGTTCTAAAGAACAAGAAAAATATTTTATATTTAGTGCCTGAAGTCAATATGGTTCCTCTGCTTATGCGGCAATTAAAGAGTAGATTTTCATTTGAAATTACACATTACAATAGTGGATTGTCAGCCGGGAAAAGATTAGACTCATGGCAAAGAATTGTTAACGATGAAGCTCGCATAATCGTTGGAACAAGGAGTTCTGTTTTTTTACCAATTGCTAATTTAGGATTGATTGTAATTGATGAAGAACATGATGAATCGTATATTCAAGATCAAGGTGTGACCTTTGATGCTACGCAAATTGCTATTTTAAAATCAAAGTATCATAACTGTCCAGTAATTCTTGGTAGTGCGACTCCTAAAGTTAATTCGATGTATTATGCTAAAATTAAAGAATATACTTTGCTAGAATTAAAGAAACGTATTAATAATATTGAAGAGCCAAAGATTCATTTAATTGATATGAAAGAAGAATTAAAAAGCGGGAATACAAGTATTTATTCAAAGTTTTTATATGATAGAATTAACGATCGTATAAATAAAAAGGAACAAACAATAGTTTTATATAATCGTAAAGGTTATGCTCCGTTTGTTACATGTCGAACTTGTGGTAATACCCCAAAATGCCCGCATTGTGATGTGAATTTAACTTATTATCAAGATGATAAAACATTACGATGTCATTATTGTAGTTATAAAGAAGAATATAAAGAAACTTGTAATACTTGTGGAAGCAACACCTTAAGACCAATTGGCTATGGACTTGATCGTGTCTTTGATGTGACTAAGAAAACATTTAAAAAAGCCCGGGTTTTGAAAATTGATGCTAACTCCGTTTCCAGACAACATAGTTTTGAAAAAATGTGGCTAGATTTTCAAAAAAATGAATATGATATTTTAGTTGGAACTAAAATGATTTCTAAGGGCCTAGATCTTCCTAATGTGACTTTATCTGCAGTCCTCATGGCTGATTTAGAACTAAAGATTCCAACGTACCTTGCATCAGAACGGGCGTATAATATTTTAATGCAAACCGTTGGTCGAAGTGGAAGAAATTTGAAAGGTGAAGCTGTTATTCAAGGCTATGATTTAGATAATTATGCTATAGAATCGGTTACAAAAAATTATGATAAGTTTTATAATGAGGCAATTTATTACCGTAAGATTTCTAAGTATGAACCATTTTATAAAGTTGTTCAAATCGTTGTTACTAATGAATCATTCTTACGAGCTTATCAAGACGCATTAAAAATCAAGAAGCAGTTAGAAATGAAGTATGAGATTGTTTTAGGACCAGTTGAATCAATTATTAAGTTTGTAAACAATCAATTCCGTTTTTTTATAACAATAAAAGACCAAAATTTGAATATCTCAAAAAAAATAATTGAATTTCTTAACGTATTTAACAGTGATTCAAATATTGATTTTTATGATATTCCTAGTTTATTATAGGAGATAAACTATCATAAGTCAAGTAAATAAATATGATAAAGACTAAAAGACCTCAAAAAAGAAGTCTAAGATAAAAGGATATGAATCATAAACAGTA
>Ga0265295_1008538_pt1 | contig 11338 bp, 4 predicted proteins | sample Munlansysbiofilm_FD_192503 | JGI IMG/M metagenome (GOLD analysis project Ga0265295, IMG submission 192503) | Leachate microbial communities from a municipal landfill in Southern Ontario, Canada - Methane capture system biofilm | ecosystem: Engineered > Solid waste > Landfill > Unclassified ... | reverse complement strand
TAAATCCGCCTACCATAATTATAATCGCAAGAAAAAATAAAGTAAACGGAAAATCTATAACAAAATATAGGGCTGCAGTGGATATAAAAGTACGAATAGCAATATAGCTTTGAAGTTGAGCTGAAAGCGTACCTATACTTTGAGGAAGGGAATCTAGCCTAATCTTCAAAAAACGATCAAAAATATTATGTGAATAGCTTTTATCCATCGCTACCGAAGAATGATCAAGTATGGTTGATCTTGCTACTTTGAGTATCATTTCTAGTAAAATTGCTATAAATACACCGATAGAAAGCGCTACTAGAGTAGACATTCCATGAGTCGGTATAACTCTATCGTAAACTTGCATACTATAAAATGAAGTTCCCAAAGCCAAAAAATTGATACTAAGGGTCGCAACTGCTGCTTGAACTATGCGAGGTTTTTCTCGCAATGCAATTTGTTTGAACATTTCATAAGCACTTTTATCGGCTTCTGGTTTTCTCTCTACTCTTATAGGTGAAAAAAATAAATCAGGTGCAGTTAAATCGTGATATTTAATACCGTCTGCGCTGTCGCATTTCCATCTGCCATTGGCTGTTTTTTCCAAAACTATACACATGCCTACACTTGGAATAAATGCAAGTGCTGGGAGCATCTCTTCATTGATTTTTTTAGTCCACTTTGGCTTTATGAGCCCATGGGCATTAAAAAGTTTTTCGTAATAATTAATTACAAATTCATTATTAATTATAGTGCTTGATGTCAAATGTTTGACAAAATCATCATACTCATGTTTCGAGAGTCTAGATGTAGCAAAATGAGGCAACGAGCAATTTTGCGCTAACCACTCGATATCTTTTTCAAGCTGTTTCGTATTTTTATACAATTCCATTTGACAAACTCCCTATTTTTTTACTCATATTTTCCCCTCTATTGTCTTACTATGTAAGCTTCATCGCAAATGATATTTTTCACTTCTCTAGCAACTTTAAGCGCATCAGTTGCTCTAGCATAGCAACCGATCAGACTATGGTCCCCATTCTCCATAATCTCCAAGTTTTGTTTTTTAAGTTCATTTTTCATGTTCTCATTAATTTTTGCATTGAATTGCACATAATATTGCTCTTTGCCTGGAATAGGTTTTGTTGCTTTTACGATCACTCCTATAGGCTGCTGTGGTTCAGGCATTTGTGTAATAGCTTTTGATTTTCCGGCTACTACCATATTTTCAATAACTATTTTTTTTGGTTTTTTAGCAACTGCTGCAACTTTAGGTCTCTCTGCTGCTTTGGCTGTAACTGCCTTGACCTCTGCTTTTTTAACTTCAGCTACGGCAACTTTTGGTTTCTCTTCTTTTTTGGCTACAGGTGCTTTAGCTGAAACTGCCGCTTTAGTTTCCGGTTTTTTACTAAACAAGCTAGCAAAACTCCATCCTTTTGTTTCATTTTTCTCTTTTGCTTCAACTTTTGGAGTAGCCGCGGCAACTTTAGGTTTCTCTGCTGCTTTGGCTGCAACTGCTTTGACCTCTGCTTTTTTAGCTTCAGCTACAACAACTTTTGGTTTCTCTTCTTTTTTAACTATAGGTGCTTTAGCTGAAACTGCCGCTTTAGTTTCCGGTTTTTTACTAAACAAGCTAGCAAAACTCCATCCGCTTGTTACGTTTTTATCTTTGGTTTCCGCTTTTTTGGCTATGACGGTTTTTGGAGCAGTTGTTGTAGTTTTTGCTTTTGGTGCAGCAGCTGTTTTGACCTCTTCTTTTTTGACTACAGGCGCTTTAGCTGCAATGGCTGCTTTGGTTTCCGGTTTTTTACTAAACAAGCTAGCAAAACTCCAGCCTTTTGTTTCATTTTTCTCTTTTGCTTCAACTTTTGGAGTAACCGCGGCAACTTTAGGTTTCTCTGCTGCTTTGGCTGCAACTGCTTTGACCTCTGCTTTTTTAGCTTCAGCTACGGCAACTTTTGGTTTCTCTTCTTTTTTGGCTACAGGTGCTTTAGCTGAAACTGCCGCTTTAGTTTCCGGTTTTTTACTAAACAAGCTAGCAAAACTCCATCCGCTTGTTACGTTTTTATCTTTGGTTTCCGCTTTTTTGGCTATGACGGTTTTTGGAGCAGTTGTTGTAGTTTTTGCTTTTGGTGCAGCAGCTGTTTTGACCTCTTCTTTTTTGACTACAGGCGCTTTAGCTGCAATGGCTGCTTTGGTTTCCGGTTTTTTACTAAACAAGCTAGCAAAACTCCAGCCTTTTGTTTCATTTTTCTCTTTTGGCTCTACTTTTTCTTTTCTCGTGGCTGCTAGAGTTTGTACATTATTTGCATTTGATTTATTTTGTGTACCAGTTTTGATTGCAGTTTTTGACAAATTCTCATCTTTTCTTGAAAAAATGGTATCAAAAGTAACTTTTTGATTTTTATCTGCAGGAATCGATGGCCGCGCCGGCTCAATAGGTTTGGCAGGTTTTTTGAGTTTTGCTAATTTATTATTGCCTAGCATATCTAACAAGCCGTCTTTGCCACCTAGCAAAGCAAGCTGATATGCAGAAACTATAAGCGTAGATCTCGTATCTTCAAATGCCATTTGATTTTGAGTAAGCTCTCTTGATGCATTGACTAGATCCAGCCATTGTCGCTTGCCTGCTAAAAACAATCTGGTATATGAAGCAAAAACTTTTTGTGATGAACCGATAGAGCCTGATTGTGATTCGACTCTATTGGCTGATGATGTATAGTCATTATAAGCATACATTACTTTATTGATAAGGTCTTGTTGTTTTGAGAGTTTCTCTTGTCTAACTTGCATGATTTTTGCTTCGGCTGTTTCTACTCCGGAAAATGCCGATAGTCCTGCTCCAGGAGATGCCTGAACCGAGAGGTACACCAAGGTTTCGTCCATAGGATCATCATAATATAGTGAACTGCTTCCTACACCTCTTTCTGCTTTGATAGAAATATTTGGCCAAAATACAGATTTTGCTTTGGATTTTTCTGCCTCGGCAAGTTCTAGCTCGGCATCAAACTTTTTGAGTGACGGGTGGGTATTTATCATCGATTTGATGATCTTGTCTAAAGAGTCAAAAGAAAACGGCACTCTTTGGTCTATCTCTAATCCGCCATTAAATTTATGGTTGGTCAAAAGTTCTATTTGCGCGAGTGAACTGTCACGTCTAGTCTTGGCATAGTTAATATCTGTTTGCATTTGATACAATCTGGCCTTCAAGAGCTCCATATCTGATTTGGATGATACGCCGGCAGCTACACGTCTTGATACCATGCCTTCTAGTATTCCAAGCTGCATTTGCCCTTCAGCTAGAGCCTCTAGATCTCCCTTGGCTTTTAGATATGTCTTGAGGGTATTGAGCAGTGTTTCGACCAATATATACCCATTATCTTCCAATCCATATTCGGAGTTGTGTTTGTTGGCAACTGCCATATCATATGTCGAGCTGATCTTCCCGCCGGTCCATAGTGGCTGCTCTATAGCGGCCGTGCCACCCCAGAGCTTGTCTTTATTGACCCCTTGATTGACACTAATGGAAGGGGTAGGGAAATAGTTCCACATCGCACCTTGGACCTGTGCATTGGCGCCTCTAATGACTTGCTCTTGCATTTTGATGCTCGGGTGGGATTTGATGGTCATTGTTACTAGATCATTGACACTATATGTTGTACCGGCATATGCTACAGTAAAACCGGCTATCAAAATCAAATAAACATGTCTCACTATTTATCCTTACCTATTAAACCATTATTTATATTGTTATTGTACATTGAAGTATTATATCATTATAAGATAAAAAAATTAATAATGAAATTAAAAAATTATTGCGATTTAATTACAAAATTATATTGACATTAAATATTTATTGTAGTATAATTTTTTTACGATGTTAATTATAGCATCATATTTTATTTTTAAAAGGACTTTTAATGTTGTTAGATTTTTTAGTTGCTGATGATGGATTACTTGGTGGATTACAATTGGATAATTTGCTTGGTACGGTGGGGCATTTGGTAGGAACAGTATCTACTGTTGTTGATGTTGTTGTTGATGATGTTGCAAACTTGGCTCTTTCAGTTGACCATATCTTGGATGTTACTACTGCAGTTGCTACTACTGCTATTACAGAAGATATCGTTAACCTTTTGGTAGTTGCTGACGGTGCTGTTGACAATGTAACTATTGTTGCAAACAACCTTGTAAACGGTACACTTTTACCGGCTGTTAATGATGTTGTTGGTCTAGTTGATGGTGTTCTTGACATGACTCTTGGTCTTGTTGGTACAACTGTTGGTCTAGTTGGCGGTCTTGTTGGTGGTGTTGTTGGTCTAGCTGATCTTGGACTTAGCGCTGCTGGTAACGTTACTTTAGGTTAATCCCTAATTACTCCTCTTTCGAGGAGTAACTTCTCTACAAAAACTTTCTTAAACAATAATTTTCTACAAAAATAATCTTATTAATATATTTGTCCATAAAAATACTTTGCGATTTTAAGTAAAAACCTAATTTTGGTTATCTTAAACTTGTGCTCCGAGCTGTATTGAACTGTATTTCTAGATCTAAAAGATATGGATTCCTGCCTTCGCCGGAATGACGAAGATACTGAATTAAATTTGGCATGACAAAATGAGTTGTTTTATATATTAGATCGTTTCTTCACTCTTTGGCAATCTCTTGAGACATCGCCTTTGGTTTCAAAACTCGTAAAGCAATTTATAATATTTAGGCTTCTCATATCTTGATGACGGTCATCATACAAGAAACCACATTCGTGGTGAGCCCTGTCTAACCATACTTGACCCTTCGACAAGCTCAGGGTGAACGGAAATTTAGAACTTGAATAAATTTTGCGATGACGCTATTGCGTCATCAAGGTCAATTAAAATATCACCTGTACTGCTACCCAGCTTTGGTTGGTCTCAGCATTAGTAGCGCCGAGTCCATTAGTCATATCTACGGAGTAATGTTTTGTATTGTCATATTGCGTAGCTGACCAATAAATACCGTTCGCCCATTCCGGAGGTGTGCCGTCAGCTGCGTTATATTGATTGGTTCCCTCAAAAGCATCCCAGATAGCTACTAAGTCATCATATGTCGGATTAATTTCGCCCGGTGGAACATTATCTATTGCAGTTGCTACTTGAGGATGATCGTTTGTTTTATCCCCGCCGTAAGTAGGCAATGCTACTTGATACCCCTCTAACTCCGCATAACGATAAGTATCGGTCGTATCACCCAAATTACTTGGTCTTAATTCACCGTTTACATCATACATAAATATAGCATCTAATTCATCATGGTCAAACCAGTCATCTGCATCAGGATTACCATTAACAATACCTTCACCGTCTCCGTCTCTATCCCAATAATAGTAGTAGTTGCCATCTACAAAAACAGGGTTGATGAGTTTACCGTCAGGCCCAAGGTCAATGACTTCAGGCGGTGCTATAGTAAATGTAGTAGGCACACTTGTGGTACTGTTGCCTGCTGCGTCAGTGGCAGTAGCAGTGATAGTATGATCATCCATGCTAAGCGGTGTAGCCGGAGTGAACGTATAATCTCCATTATTATCGGCAGTTACAGTTCCAAGTACAGTATTGCCGTCTTTGATAGTCACAGTCGCTCCTGCTTCAGTGGTGCCGCTGATAGTAGGCTTAGTATCATCTATAATTGCGCCGTTAGCAATAGGACCCGTAACGTCTCCAACATCATCAGTTATAGTCATTTCAACGGTAGGGGCTATGGAATCTACTGTGAAATTTGTTGTTGTACTTGTAATGGTATTGCCTGCTGCATCAGTAGCAGTCGCACTCACAGAATGTGCACCTTCATTAAGCGGCGCAATAGGAGTAAATGAATAATTACCGCCAGTATCTGCTGTGGCCGTGCCAAGCACTATAGTACCGTCTTTGATAGTCACGGTTGCACTAGCTTCTGTAGTACCGCTTATGGCGGGTCTGGTATCATTGGTGGTGCTTCCTTCGCTAATGTCTCCTGTTACAGGATCCACATCATCAGTTAGATTCATTGTAATAGTAGGAGCCGTGGTATCTACCGTAAAACTAACAGCAGGGCTGTGATTGGCGGTACTGCCATTCTTGGTATAAGTGATACTATGATCTGAACCATCTGCAAAAGGTGTGGTTGGAGTAAAACTCCAACTGCCATCATTATTTGATGTAGTAGTTCCTATCACAGTACCATTATCATAGATGGTCACCAATACGCCAGCAGGTACACTGCCGACAGATCCGCTAATCTCAGGCAGATCATCATTTGTAGTATCTCCATTTAATACTTGTCCTGTGTAAGGAGCAATATCATCCATTATAATCGGTGCATCTACTATAGTTGCATCTACGGTTGTGGTACCAGGATCACTGATGTTGCCTGCTGGGTCAGTGGCAGTTGCTTCTATAACTGTTTGGTCAGCAATCGGTGCAGTCGGTGTAAAGCTAAAGTTGCCATTTTGGTTTGCAGTAGTTGTGCCTATTGGAGTACCATTACCATCAGTGATAGTTATAGTGCTTCCTGGTTCAGCTGTACCTACGACTATACTGCCGTCCGTTGGATCAAGAAGAGGAGCAGCAGGAGCTGTAGTATCTACTGTAAAAACTCCCGATGAGACAGTGAAAGGATTACCCGCAGTGTCAGTAGCGGTCACTGAAACAAAGTGTTGACCTTCGCTAAGCGGAGTAGTTGGGATGATAGTATAGTTACCATTAGCATCTGCAGTGGCAGTGCCTAGGGTATTTCCGGCATCATCTTTGGCAGTTACGGCTGCTCCTGCTTCAGTAAGCCCGCTTATAACAGGCGTGGTATCATTCGTAACGCTACCTGCTGTGATCAGCCCTTGTATCGGGTCTTCATCATCAGTTAGGTTTACGCTCAGGCTTGTTGGAGCGGTTGTATCAATTGTTATTATTTGCGAATGAACCGAACCTGCATTTCCAGCTTCATCAATGACTCTTGATTGTAAGGTATGATTCCCGGCTGTCATTGCATTTGCACTATTGTCATAACTCCAATTAGTAGCATCACTTTGGGTAGCATCAAGCCATGTGCTGCCGCCATCGAGGGATATTTGTACTTTTTCATTTGCGCCAAGTGCAGTGTTTGTGCCGCTAATAATCAATGTAGTATCGTTAGTTATAAAATCATCCGGCGTACCTGTGTCGGTATTTATTGCTCCGATACTGGCAGTTGCAGTAGGAGCGGTGGTATCTACGGTGAAAGTTGTTGTGGTACTTGTACTGGTATTGCCTACCGCGTCAGCAGCGGTCGCACTTACGGAGTGCGCGCCTTCACTAAGCGGGGTGGTCGGAGTAAATGAATATTCTCCATTCCCGTCTGCGGTAACCGTACCAAGCACTGTAGTGCCGTCTGTGATAGTCACGGTTGCGCCTGCTTCAGTTTTGCCGCTAAAGGTTGGCATAGTATCATCGGTCACACCGTTATTGGCTATTTCTCCAACTATAGGAGCAACATCATCGGTAATGGACATAGAGATAGAGTTTGGAGCTATAGTATCTATTATAAAATAGCCTGTTGTTTCCGTGATAGGATTTCCTGCAGCGTCAGTAGCGGTCACAACGATTGAGTGTGTACCTTCACTAAGGGGAGTAGCCGGGGTAAATGTATAGTCGCCGTTAGCATCTGCGGTTACAGTCCCAAGCACTGTAGCACCGTCTTTGATAGTCACGGTTGCTCCCGCTTCTGTGACGCCGCTGATAGTTGGAGTGTTGTCATCGGTAACTGGGTATGTAGCAGAAAGAGCTGTTTGCGTAGTAGATGTGCCGCCCACACTGACTATCACTCCCGTATCAGGAGCGACGTCATCAGTTACGACTATTGTTAGGCTATCAGGAGCAGTATTATCTACAGACTTAGATCCGCCGCCACTGCTTGCAAGCGCAGCCAAAGCACCGGCTCCCAGCAAGCCGAGTACCAAAGGCATCCAATCAGTCGCAGTCTCTTCTCCGATCACTTCACCGCCCAAGCTATAATATGAATCATAGTTGGCTCCTTGCGGGATGAAGTTATAGTATTGTCCATTTTCTGCGACACCTATAAGACTCGCTTCATTATCAAAGTACTCTTCTATGATGATATCTGCTGTGTCATCTTGGGCACTTACTTTTTTGCCCAACTTTATCTTAAGATTTTTCCCGTCTTTGGTTACACGGACCTGATCAGGTGCTACATGAGTAGCTAAATCTTTAAGCTCTATACTCTGTTTCGAACCTGCTTTGATAATCAATGGTTTTCCGGCAGCTCCGCTGCCTTCCATGATTACATTATTCGAAACAACATTTTGACCGTCCTTGACGATCACTGCGACCTTTTGGCTCATTTTTTTGTCCCCTTATTAAGATATAATAATATTTTGGATATTGATAATTGTTATACTTATTTGATAACTGCTGCTATACATTCTATGATCAAGGCAAAAGTGAAGACTTTTTGCCTAAATTCATCATACAGTCCAATTATGTCATTAAATATGACATGAAACGCTAGTCAATTAAAATATCACCTGTACTGCTACCCAGCTTTGGTTGGTCTCAGCATTAGTAGCGCCGAGTCCATTAGTCATATCTACGGAGTAATGTTTTGTATTGTCATATTGCGTAGCTGACCAATAAATACCGTTCGCCCATTCCGGAGGTGTGCCGTCAGCTGCGTTATATTGATTGGTTCCCTCAAAAGCATCCCAGATAGCTACTAAGTCATCATATGTCGGATTAATTTCGCCCGGTGGAACATTATCTATTGCAGTTGCTACTTGAGGATGATCGTTTGTTTTATCCCCGCCGTAAGTAGGCAATGCTACTTGATACCCCTCTAACTCCGCATAACGATAAGTATCGGTCGTATCACCCAAATTACTTGGTCTTAATTCACCGTTTACATCATACATAAATATAGCATCTAATTCATCATGGTCAAACCAGTCATCTGCATCAGGATTACCATTAACAATACCTTCACCGTCTCCGTCTCTATCCCAATAATAGTAGTAGTTGCCATCTACAAAAACAGGGTTGATGAGTTTACCGTCAGGCCCAAGGTCAATGATTGCAGGCGGTGTTATGGTAAATGTTGTAGACGTATTAGCACTGTTGCCTGCTGCGTCAGTAGCAGTAGCAGTAATAGTATGCGTATCCATGCTAAGCGGTGTAGCAGGAGTAAATGTGTAATTGCCGCTGCCATCTGCTGTTGTTGTGCCAAGCACCGTATCGCCGTCTTTGATAGTCACAGTTGCTCCTGCTTCAGTGGTGCCGCTGATGGTCGGTTTAGTATCGTCTGTAGAGCTATTGTTGGCAATAGGACCCGTGACGTCTCCTACATCATCGGTTAGAATCATTGTAATAGTAGGAGTTATAGTGTCAACAGTGAAACTAGTTGCAGGACTTGCAGATCCGCCGTCTTTTGTATAGGTTATAGTATGAATACCCTCACTAAGATCACTTGTCGGAGTTAAGCTCCAACTGCCATCAGAACCTACTGTAGTAGTTCCCAGTGATGTAGCGCCGTCAAATACCTCTATTGTTGAGCCTACGTTATTAGCATCCAAAACACCTTTGAATTCAGGTCTGGCATCATTTGTAGTCTCACCGTCAAAAACTAGTCCGATTACCGGCGCAACATCATCATATACGATCGGTGCATCTATTAAAGCTGCGTTTACGGTTGTGGTGCCAGGCTGGCTTTCATTGCCTGCTGCGTCAGTGGCAGTTGCCTCTATAACTGTTCCATCAGGAACCGGCGTAGTTGGCGTAAAGCTGAAATTGCCATTTTGGTTTGCAGTGGTAGTGCCGATTGGATTACCGTTGCCATCTGTAATAGTTATAGTACTTCCTGCTTCAGCCGTACCGGTGATCGGACTGCCGTCTGTCGGATTTAGGACCGGAGCATCCGGAGCTGTAGTATCAACTGTGAAGATTGCTGTTGACTCGGTTATAGCATTGCCCGCCGCATCTTTGGCAGTTACAGAAATATAGTGTTGGCCTTCAGTAAGCGGAGTGGTCGGAACAATAGTATAGTTTCCATTATCATCCGCAGTAGCTGATCCAAGAGTATTTCCGGCATCGTCTTTGGCAGTTACCGTAGCGCCCGCTTCTGTAACACCGCTTATAACAGGCGTGGTATCATTAGTAACACTACCTGCCGTAATTGGTCCCTCTATTGGGTCTTCGTCGTCGTACAAGTCTACACTTAGGCTATCTGGAGGTGTCGTATCACCACTTCCGCCGCCACCGCCGCCACCAGCAAGAGCAGCCAATGCGCCAGCGCCCAGCAAGGCAAGTGCTATTGGCAGCCAATCAGTCTCGGTCGCTTCACCTATCACTTCACCGCCTAGGCTATAATATGAAGAATCCGGATTTGCCCCTTGCGGTATAAAGTTATAATATTGACCGTTTTCTGCGACACCTATGAGGCTCGCTTCATTATCATAATAATCTTCTATGATGATGTCTGCTGAGTCGTCTTGGGCACTAGCTTTTTTGCCTATTTTTATTTTGAGGTTTTTGCCGTCTTTTGTCACATGAACTTGGTCGGGTGCTACCTGAGTAGCTACATTTTTGAGTTCAATGCTCTGTTTTGAACCGGCTTTTACTATCAAAGGCCTTCCGGTAGCTCCGCTACCTTCCATGACCGTATTTGTTGAAACAACATTTTGACCGTCTTTGACGATCACCGCAATCTCTTGGCTCATATTTGGTCTCCTTTAAAAATGTTTATCTAATAGTATTTTGGATACCGATTATCTCGATACTGACTCTGCGGTCCGGCGCTAGGCATTTAATCAACTGTGGTGTTGCTTTGTCTCCTTGGCAGCCTTTAGTAATAGGATGTCTCTCGCCCATTCCAAATGAATCAATCATAACACCTATATTGTTTGCTTTAAGTTGGCTAGAAACTGATCTGGCGCGCGCTAGTGAGAGTGCATCATTATACTCATCGGTACCTATGCGGTCCGTGTGTCCTTCGATGCGTATTTTTTTGACCGAGAAATACTCTTTTTTGATCTTGGCGGCCAATGCATTGATGGTATTTACGCCTTCTGGTGAAAGTACTGATTTATTGAAGGCAAATAGTGTATCGGCATTGAGTTCTATATACTCCGAATTGCATAAAGGTTTATAACGGTTTAGGATATCGGAACGTGCAATGATACCTTTGCTTATACCATCCGTTTTTCTCACAGCATACATACCATCACCCACGTCTTGGAGTTCTAGATAAAGAACTTGTCCTTTTGGGGCAATATAAGATTGCTCGACTCCGGGGTTGAGACCATTTTCTACACGCACACTGATCCTAGTCGGGCATGTAAATGTTTGTGCATACTGATCTGGCA
>Ga0265295_1008535_pt1 | contig 11341 bp, 11 predicted proteins | sample Munlansysbiofilm_FD_192503 | JGI IMG/M metagenome (GOLD analysis project Ga0265295, IMG submission 192503) | Leachate microbial communities from a municipal landfill in Southern Ontario, Canada - Methane capture system biofilm | ecosystem: Engineered > Solid waste > Landfill > Unclassified ... | reverse complement strand
ATTTTAACGGGTTGTATTTTAACGGGTTGTATTTTAACGGGTTGTATTTTAACGGGCGTAGTTTTAACGGGCGTAGTTTTAACGGGCGTAATTTTAACGGGCGTAGTTTTAACGGGCGTAGTTTTAACGGGCGTAATTTTAACGGGCGTAGTTTTAACGGGTTGTATTTTAACGGGCTGTAGTTTTAACAGGCTGTAGTTTTAACGGATAATATTTTTTAACGGGATGTATTAAAAAAAAGGAATCAAAGAGATTCATACGTTTTTTTCATTAAAAGCGCGTCGTCTTCAATGTTCGGGCTTTCGCAAATGATGGTGCCGCACGCTTCGAATTCTTTGAAAACTTTCATTAAATCAATATAATTCATATCGGATTCCTCTAATATGAGGTGGTTGCGCTCTCCTTTTGCGGTGTATTCGATTCCCGAAATGTGGCAATGCATGGTTTTTAAACCGTCTTTTCCAAGCGTGTTTTCAATTTTTTCAAAAATGGCGCGGAATTCTTCATAGGTGTTGTGTTTGCCGTCGCGCGCGTGAATGTGGGAGAAATCAAAACAGGGCAAAACGCCGTCAATCTCAGCGGAAAGAGAGAGAAGTTCGTCGACGTCTCCGAATTGGGTTGCCTTTCCGGTTGTTTCAGGGCGAAGCGTCACGGGAATGTCATCCTCTTCTAAGCGCGCGGACAATTCTTTGAGAAGGCGAGAAACGCGGTCGTAAACGACTTTGTGATCGTCTTTCAAATAAAAAGCGGGGTGAAAAACGATGTTGGTCGCCGAGCAGATATTTCCGATGCGCGCCGAATCATAAATACGCTGAACGCTGGCGTCCAATTTGCTTTTTTCAGCGGCGTTGAGATTAATGTAATAAGGCGCGTGTACGCTGAGCGCGATGTTTTCTTTTGCCGCGACGACATTGACCTCTTCGGCCGTTTTTTCTCCCATCCGGACGCCTTGGACAAATTCAAGCTCCATGCAATCCAAACCAAGTTCGCGAACACGAGAAAGACCTTCGATGGTGCTGCGCCCTTTGGAGCTGACCGGAACCCCGGCCGTTCCGAATAAGAGTTTGGAATGCTGTTTTAATTTATTCATTTGAATCATGGATCGACAATCCCGAGATGATGCGTGATTTCTCTGCGTTTGTTAAAAGAGATTTTTTCTTCGACCAAATCCAGGAAGCTTTCCAAATCCTCTTCATCCAAACTGGTGATTTCTTCTTGATTGGATAAAACCAAATCCGCTAAATATTCGGTTTCCGAAGCGTCTAATCTCAAAAGGCGCTCTCTGAAATCTTCTCCGCTTTCGGCGAATCTGTGAGATATCGGCCTTAAGATAAAAGGAAATGAATGCCCCGCTCCGGAATCCGTATTACCGCCGGCCTCCGGCGCTAATTTATTGAAAATTTGCATATCTTTTTCTGAAAAAACACGACCCATAAAATTGTGCCTCCGTTTTTAATTATATTTAGTTATAATAACATGGGATACAACATTATATTAATTTATCACTTCGTTGTCGTGTTTTTAAGAATTGTTTTTGAAAAGAGAAATATATTTTATTTCTATATTTTGTATTTTTCGACGGTAAACAATAAAAGGAAATAAAACGCGCGACAAAACATAAAGAAATAAAACACGCTTGACAAAACATAAAAAAATAAAACACCGCGACAAAACATAAAAAAATAAAACACCGCGACAAAACATAAAAAATAAAACACCGCGACAAAACATAAAAGATAAAACACACACGCAAAATAAATAAATTCAAACGCGTCGAACACCAAAAAAAGATCGGCTTTAAAAAAACGAAGTGAAAAAGAAGGAATATTTTTCAGATTCGAGGGATGGAAAACAAAAAAAATGGCGGTAAAACAAAACCAAACAAAACAAAACAAAAAGAATCAAGATTTTTTTTGGAGCTGCCCGTTTCTGTCGATTTCGCCGTTATAAATGCGTGTCGTCGATATCGGGATGGTATCTTCTGCTAAAACGAAATCGACGACATGGATTTGAAGGGGCTTTAATCCTTTTGTTTTTCGAATTTCATTGATTTTTTCGGCACCGATTCGCGTCTCGGGGGAGACAACGATGACGTCGTAATTTTCAAAAATCGCCGGACCGAACGGATCTTCAAGCTTTAAGATGGAATAAGAATCGAGCGGCAAAGAATGCTTTCTTAAAATCGAAGAGATGAAATGATTTAATTCGTTTTCGCGAACGAAATAATTTGAAACGGAATGGTTTTTAAAAGAAGCCATTTCATCGGAAGTTAAACCGATGTGAACGAAACCGCCGCCGCTCTTTTTTAAAAGAGCGAACGCTTCTTCAATCATTTGAGAATGACCGGCGTGTAAAGATTCAAATGTTCCGCCCAAAACAACTCTGACCATAAACAGGAAAACAACAAAATGGATTATTAAACTTTTGCAACATTACCTCCTTTTTGAAAAAGAACAAAAACATAAAAATAAAAACGTGAAGTTTTTGAGAAAATAATAACCGGAGAAAGAAAAGACAATATGAAAAATAAAAATGAAAATCAAAAGTGAATACTTTCACATAGCTTACTCGGAGTATTTATAAAAAATCTGTGTTTAAGGATTTGAAATACGCCGATTTAAAAGTAATTAAATCGGAGGAACTTTATCTACAAATATAAACGATTCAAAAAGTAAAAAAGGAATCGAAATAAAAATAAGAATCCGAATTAAAATGACGAAAGAATAACTTTTAACTTTAAACTTTTAACTTTAAACTTTAAAAAAATAAAATAATATATTGTGCATTCTGCAGGAGAAAAAAAGATGACTGAAATAGGTTTGGAAGATCTTCCGGGCGTCGGGCCGGCCACCGCCGAGAAATTAAGAGAGGCCGGATTCAGTTCGGTTGAAGCCATTGCCGTTGCGTCTCCGGCCGAACTGGGTGCAACGGCCGAAATCGGCGAATCCACGGCTGCAAAAATCATTAACGCAGCTCGCCAAGCCGCGGATATCGGCGGATTTGAAACGGGAGATATGGTTTTTGAAAGACGCCAACACATCGGAAAAATCAAAACAGGATGCACCGAATTTGACGAGATGATGGGCGGCGGAATCGAAAGCCAGTCTATAACGGAAATTTACGGGGAATTCGGTTCCGGAAAAACGCAGGTCGCGCACCAATTGGCGGTCAACGTTCAATTATCGGAAGAACAGGGCGGTCTAAACGGCTCGGTCATCATTATTGACACGGAAAACACATTTCGCCCGGATCGAATTCAACAAATGGTCGAGGGCAAAGCCAACGAACTCGGAATCGACTTAAATCCGGAAGATTTTTTAAAAAATATCCATGTCGCCCGCGCGTTTAACTCAAATCACCAAATCCTTTTGGTGGATTCCGCGATGGATTTGGCAAACGAATTGAAAGACTCCGGCAAACCGGTCCGCCTTTTAATCGTGGATTCCCTGACGGCGCACTTCAGAGCGGAATACATCGGCCGCGGAACGTTGGCGGACCGCCAGCAAAAATTAAACAAACATTTGCACGGGCTCCACCGTTTCGGAAACTTAAACAACGCCGCCGTTTTGGTGACCAATCAAGTCATGGCAAAACCCGACGCCTTTTTCGGCGACCCGACCCGACCCATCGGCGGACACGTTCTCGGCCACACCGCGACATTCCGGTTGTATATTCGAAAATCCAAAGGTGACAAGCGTGTTGTCAAATTAATCGACTCCCCCAACCTCCCCGAAGGAGAAGCCGTTTTGGCCGTCACTCGAGACGGAATCGTAGACGCCTGATGAAAAAAACCGTTAAAAAACAAACGGTGTTCCTTATTTTTTAATTCAAAACGAAAGCGATTTTTTTCGCTTTCGTCTTAATCACCCGAATTATTTTTGACAAATATCAAATAAAAACAAGCACCCGTTTTTCTATTTAAACCGTTTAAAAATCGGAAAATATTTTTGTCGTTTGCGCGGCGCTGTTTTAATGCGTCATCTTTTTTTAACCCGGTTTTATAAAAAACGAACATTTGTTTCATTGTTTGACACACATTATTTTTCAGCGTTCGTTGATTAAATAAGATCAAAACGAATAAAATGCGGAAAATCGAATAAATAGAATGAAATTGGACAAATAAAATCGAATAAATAGAATGAAATTGAATAAATAAAATGAAATTGAATGAATATTAATAGAGTCGAAAAAATAAAATGAAATAAAACAAAATGAAATAAACCCCTGTAGAATTTTGTTTTTGTATTTTTTGTTTTTTGGTAAAATTATTTATATAATTCAAAAACCAAGATAATCCTATCATGTCTCCCGAAGAACTCGCATTGTTTCCTTTTTTAACGCAAGCTTCAGAATATGTCGAAGAATTGGATTTTTCTTTAGACTCCCTGATGACATCTCTGGCTTTTGAGTCTGTCCGAAGGCGCGGCTTTGAACGCTTACTGCAAACCTTTGAAGGAAATATTTCAAAACCGTCTTTTGGGAGCGAAAAGGAAGTTTTGACCGAATTATTGTCTTACCCGTACGCGCGCATTTTAATTTCCTGCGTCAACGAGCCCGCTTTTACGCGCCGTTACGCTCTTTTAGAAGCGACCGCCGCTTATTCGATTCTGAAAAAGATTATGGAAAAAGAGCCGGATTTTGTTTTAGACATCGGAAAAGATTTCGGCATTTCCGCGTCTCAAACGGAAGAGCAAATTCGAATTTATTTTTCGGATTATATCCGATATTCCCTGTCCATGAAAGATCTTTCGTGGAAATTGATTAACCGCCGCATGGAGCACGGTTATGTCACCATTCAACGGGAAGAATTCGCGCGTTTGCTTCAAGAAGCGATTCGAAAAAGAATTGAAAAAACCCTTCCGATTCCAAACATTCCGGAGGAAATTAAAAACGCGCTTGCCGAACAAATCGCGGAATTAAAATCAAAATATGAAGAACAACGCCAAAACTTGGGAGACGCCGATTTGGGAGACGTGGACTTTTCGATGTTTCCCCCCTGCATCCACAAGTCGCTTTCCAATGTCAGAGAAGGGGTAAACTTGGCCCACTCCATGCGTTTTGCCATGGTTTCTTTTTTGCTCAACGCCGGAATGTCCGCAGACGACGTGGTGAGTGTTTTTAATGTTTCTCCGGACTTCAGCGAAGAAAAAACCCGCTATCAAGTCGAACACATCGCAAACAATCAATATAAAACGCCCTCGTGCGCGACCATGCAAACCTACGGCAACTGTTTTGGAAAAGACAATATGTGCGCCAAAATCAGACATCCGCTCGGCTATTACAGCGCGTTGAAATTTCTGGCCGCCCAAAAGAAAGAAGAAGAGGAAAAATTCGGCAAGGAAAACGAATCGGATGAGCAGAAAGAAAATTGATTCAAACGGTATCAAAATAAAAATACGATTGTCGTAATGATTTCATGACGAATAAAATTCAAGGATTAAACAAAAATTGTTAAATGATAATCCGCATCTTAAAGATTTAAAAGGGTCCCAAACCGCTTAAAGAAACGCATCCGATCCAAGAAAGAAAGGAATTGGAAGGAGGAATGTCATTTCCTCAATTTTAAGAAATAGATTATAAAATTATTTTCTTTTATTCTTTCGGCATTTTTCAACGAAATCCGAAACCGGAAAAGAGCCGGGATGCATTTGCATATATCCCGCCAAAACGTTGTGCTCGTAAAGACCGTCTTTTTGACCGGTGATTCCTTTTCCGCGAATCATCTCATAAGCGAATTTGGAGTCTTTTGCGGGTTGTGTTACGGAATAATGAAATTCGTGCGCGCGAATGTTTTGATTTCCAAAAGCGGGGGAGAAGGGTTTGGCTTCGGCGTACCCAAGACCCTGAAGCTTTTTTGTAATCCGGGATTCGGCCGGAAGAAGGCCGGCCATTTTATAAACGCCGTCTTCCGTTTCATATGATTCGCACAAATAAGATAGGCCGCCGCCTTCGCCGAACATCGGAACTCCGTCGGCCGCCAAACCTTTTAATTTTTTTGTGGCGGGCGATTCGGACAATTTTTGAATATGAAATTCCGGGTAGCCGCTTGCGAAATAAAAACCGTCCGCTTCCGGCAATTCCCCTCGAGTCGGGCTGAAAAATTCAATTCTCGCGCCGGCTTTTAAAAAAGCGTCAAACATGGCCGGATAATGGAAGCAAAAAGAAGGCTCGCGCGCAACGCCGATTGTAACATCCGCATCGGGAAATTTTATTTTTTCCGGTTCGGAACGATTCGGTCTGTTTTGCTCATACTCCTCCGTGATTTGAAGGAGGAGATCCAAATCCATATTTTCTTCAATAAAGTCCGCCAATTGCGAGAAGTCCAAATCCTCTTCTTCCGGCAATCGAAGTCCCATATATCTTTCGGGAACGGCGATATCGGAATTCCTCGGAAGAGCGCCGACAATCGGAATTTTGCCGTCAAGAGCGCCTTTGATGAGTTCCAAATGTCTCGGACTTCCGATTTTATTGAGAATGACGCCCGCGATATGAACGTCGGGATCAAATTCAGCGTACCCTTTCAGCATCGCCGCAACGCTTCGAGACATCCCGTGCGTGTTGATGACTAAAAAAACGGGGATATCCAGCGTTTTTGCGACGTGCGCCGCGCCCGAGATTTCGGTGGAGTCCATGCCGTCAAAGAGACCCATGACCCCTTCGACGATTGAAATATCAGCTCCGGCCGACGCTCGGACAAATTGATCGACGACGCCGTCGGTTCCCATCATAAAAGGATCCAAATTATAAGAGGGGCGGCCGGAAATGACGGAATGGTAAGCGGGGTCGATGTAATCCGGGCCGGTTTTGAATCCTTGAACGATTCGGCCGCGTCTTTTAAAAGCCGCCATCAATCCCATCGAAGAAGTCGTTTTACCGACGCCGCTACCGGTTGCCGCAATCAAAAAACCTTTGGTCATTTTTTCACCTGAAAACTCGAAATTAAAAATTAATTCGAAACGGAAAATAAACTCGAAATAAAAAATATAAGCCAATAGAATAAGGAAAGTGTCCGTAAAAAGCTTTTGTCATTCAAAAAGTAAAAACAGGCGCATTTTCAAAAAAATGCGTCAACGCAGAAAGATTAAAAAACAAATTGGAAATGAAATCCAAAACAAACGAAAATAAAGAGAGAGAGAAATGAAAAACAAAGCCGCGTGTTTGGAAAAAAATTGAGCCAACCGTTAAAATGAAAACCCGTTTTTGAGGCAAGGAAAATAATTTGCTCGCATTTTTATGAAAATATGGAAAAACAAAAAAATGGAAAAACAAAAAAATGGAAAAACAAAAAAAAGAAAAAGACAAAAATAAAAACAAAAAAAAGAAAAAAGGTTACAAGTATCCTTTTTCTTTTAAGAGTTCGGCATTCAAAACGCTTGCCCCTGCCGCGCCTCGGATGGTGTTATGCCCGAGCGCGACGTATCGGATGCCTTCTCGGATTCGGCCGACCGACACGCTCATGCCTTTGCCCATGTCACGGTCAAGCCTCGGCTGCGGGCGGTCCGGCTCGTCGCGGACGATAATCGGATGTTTGGGCTCGGACGGGAGGTGGGAAAGTCCGGGGTCGAATTTTAAGAAAGCTTCTCGGACGGCGTCGGGTTTGGGATTTGCTTTTAACGTGGCCCAAACAGATTCCGTGTGGCCGTCAATGACCGGAACGCGGTGGCAGGCGGCGCTGACTTTAAAAGGAGCGTTTTTAACGGTGGCGCCGTCAAAGTCTCCGAAAATTTTCAAGGTTTCGGTTTGAATCTTTTCTTCTTCTCCGCCGATGTATGGAACAACGTTGTCATAAATCGACATGGCGTAAACACCGTTGTAGCCGGCGCCGGAAATGGCTTGAAGGGTTGCGACATTAATGGATTCAATACCGAATTGAAGAAGCGGTTTTAAGGTGACGGCCATCATAATCGTGGAACAGTTCGGATTCGTAATAATGCAGCCGTCCCATTTTCGGTTTTTCTTTTGAACATCAATTAATCCCAATTGTTCGGGATTGACTTCGGGAATCGTCAACGGGATATCGGCGTCCATTCGAAAAGAGGAGGCGTTGCTGGCAACGACAAATCCTTCTTTGGCGAAAGCCGGCTCAACCGTTTTTGCCAAGTCCGCGGGGAGCGCGGAAAAGACGATGTCTGCGTCAATGTTTTTCGGATCAATCTTTACAACTTCAATATCTTCGACCGCCTCCGGAATTTCGGTGCCGGCTTTCCAATCCGCAACCTCACCGTATTTTTTACCGGCACTTCTTTCCGATGCCGCAAGAGCTGAAATTTCAAACCACGGATGGTTGTCCAATGCCTGAATGAAACGCTGCCCGACATTGCCGGTGGCGCCCAAAATACCGACTTTAATTTTTGCCATAGTTTAACCTCAAAAACAGGAATAAGAAATAAAAATATTTAAATTACGGATAATAAATTTGGGGGGATTATTAAGGTTTCGCTGAAAAAAACAAAACAAAAGAAAAACAAAACAAAACAAAACAAAACAAAACAAAACAAAACAAAACAAAACAAAACAAAACAAAACAAAACAAAACAAAACAAAACAAAACAAAACAAAACAAAACAAAACAAAACAAAACAAAACAAAATAAAAAAGAAAAATACATTATTCAAAATGTATTCGGAAACAGAAAAATCAGAGTGTGATGGCTGCAACCGGGCAAACATCAATGCAAGCGCCGCATTCAACGCACGCGTCTGCGTCAACGACGGAGATTCCTTCCGAATCGAGGCTGAGAGCTTCGGACGGACATTCGTCAATACAAAGACCGCAACCGGTACATTCGTCTCTATCAATTTTGACTGCCATAAATTTTTCCTCCCATATGTGAATTTCAGTTAAAAAATGTTCAAAGGTAGAACATTGTAAAAGTATAATCCGTTTATTTTCTATTTAATATAAAATGTATCATTTCAATAAAAAATCAAAACGCAAACAATGAATTGAAAAACATATTGAAAAGACATAATATATAAAACATGGATAACACAAAATTAAGATATATATCTTTTGCAAAAAATCGAATTCATCGGAAAAAATATAATTGTTTTTAATTTTTGTTCATTTAATTTTCACTTTTAGAAGGAATAAAAACGCTTTCAAATAACTCCCGTGCACTTTTGATTTAAAGAAAGCGAATGCACGATAAATCGGAGCGGGAGATTGAATCGGAAAAAATCAAAAATAAAAGTTCAAACTCCAAATATTAAAAATCAGATTCTAAATATTAAAGATAAAGTGTCAAATAAAAAACAAAAACGAAAATAATTATCATTACGACTTATCGTTGACGATAAAATCAAACCGTTTTCCGGTGTCTAAATTTAGGCCGATTGAAAAGAAACAAACGCCGCCGCCGTTTACTTGGACCACGTTTGTTTTCCAATCTCCGACGGGGCGGCAAAAGAGATTAATCCAAACGCAGCGCTCGTTTTTGGGATTTAAAAAAGGGATGTATTGGCGATAATAACGCTCCAATTCTATGAAAAGGTCGGTTTGCGCCCAGTTGGAAGCGGGGTTTTCAGCCATAAACGTAATGAAGTCTTCCGTTCTTTTTTCATTGAAAGCGGAGACGGCTTTTTCTAAAAGTTTTTCGGCGTCTGAGAAATCCGCCGTGCCCCAAGACAGGGATTCGGCGCCTTCTTGATAGGACGCCGGCAGTTTGGAAAAGGAAAGAATCGCATATCTTGAATCCGATATCATACCACATACCTTTTTGTAAAACTCAATTTTCAATCTCCGGCCGTTTCTTCGGATAAACTTTTTTCCGTCATCAAAACTTTGTCAATGCGCGCATTGTCCATGTCGACCACTTCAATTTCATAATGAAGCCAATCAAATTTATCGCTGGCGCGCGGAATTTTTCCGAAAATATCTAAAATCATGCCGCTGAGAGTATTGTATGGATAATCGTTGCGATACTCCATCAAATCGAAATATTCCAAAAAATCATAAAACGGATATTGCCCGTCGATTAACCAAGAATCAGATGCGCGCGGCGTAATTTCATAGTCATCTTCGGAAGGGTGGAGCGCCGTGTCCCCGACAAGCGCCTCAAAGATGTCGCTGATTGTGACCAAACCGATAATGCTGCCGAATTCATCCGTGATAAAAGCGTGTTGATTTTGGTTTTCCCGAAACATTTCCAAAACAGATAAAATCGTCATATTGTCCGGCAAAAAATTCGCCGGTCGGATCACATTTTTAATATTGAAATCCGAACGATTGATTTCACTGATTAAATCTTTAACGGAGAGAACACCGAGAATGACATCGATATTGCCGTCCGTGACCGGATAAATGGAATAGGGCGTTTCATTGACGGTTTTTAAAATATTTTCTTGGGATGCGGCGATATCAATTGAAACGAGATCGTTTTTATGCGTTATTAAAGAACTGACTTTTCGATCGTCTAAACTGAAAATGCGCTCCACTAAGTCTTGTTCCGTTTCATCAATCGCTCCGCCGTCAATTCCTTCCTGAACAACCGCAATCACGTCTTCTTCCGTTGTTTCCGGCTCATACGGTTTGATGCCGGCTAATTTGGAAATGAGATTGGACGAACCGTTGACAAACCAAGAAATCGGAGAAATCAAAACGGAAAAAAAATACAGCGCCCTTGAGACGAGACTTGCCACAAATTCCGGATAGGATTGCCCGATTTTCTTTGGAATCAAAACTCCGAAAACGATTAAAAGATACGTCACCCCCAGAACCGAAATGAGAACGGAAAACAAGACGGCGTATGGTTGAAGCGTTTCAAATTCCAAAAAAAACTCCGCCAAATCTTGGGACAGGAAAGCGCCGGCATAAATTCCGATAAAGACGCTGATTGAAGTGACGCCGATTTGAACGGCGGATAAAAAGGAAGAGGGGTTTTCAATAAAATCCAATGCTTTTTGAGCACCGGCTTTTCCGCTTTTCGCCGCGCTCTTCAAACGCGATTTGCGAGAGGATAAAACGGCCGCTTCGGATAAAGATAACAGACCGCTTAAAAAAATTAAAAGGAAAATAATGAACAATTCCATATAAGCCATGATGAATCAACCAACAAATGTTCTTTGTTTGCTCTCCGTCTTAAATCTTTCTTATTTTTTCGATTGGGCCGAACCGCGACAATTCTTTGATTTTTCATTTTTTTGTTTTCCGGTATTATTATTTTTCTTGTTTTTCCGTTTTAGTTGTTTCATTGTTTTTCCATTTTTATTATTTTTATTGTTTTTCCATTTTTATTATTTTTATTGTTTTTCCATTTTTATTATTTTTATTGTTTTTCCATTTTTATTATTTTTATTGTTTTTCCATTTTTATTATTTTTATTGTTTTTCCATTTTTATTA
>Ga0265295_1008534_pt1 | contig 11342 bp, 9 predicted proteins | sample Munlansysbiofilm_FD_192503 | JGI IMG/M metagenome (GOLD analysis project Ga0265295, IMG submission 192503) | Leachate microbial communities from a municipal landfill in Southern Ontario, Canada - Methane capture system biofilm | ecosystem: Engineered > Solid waste > Landfill > Unclassified ... | reverse complement strand
GTGGGAATGATTCCTTCAGGAATGTACCTCTTAACAAGTATGACCTTATCGGTTGGAATTGTCCGGCTTGGTAAAAAACGTACACTTGTACAAGAAATGTACTCGATTGAAATGCTTGCACGCGTCGATGTTCTTTGCCTTGATAAAACCGGAACGTTAACAGATGGCACAATGTCGGTTTCGGACTTTTATGAGTTTAACCCTGATAAAAACCTTGATTTACAAAATATTGTTGCCAATATTGTCGCGGCGACCAAGGATGAAAACGCCACGGCCCTCGCCCTAAAAGAATATTTCAAATTTAGTAACTATATTGACACAAGTATTATCACGTCTTTTTCCAGTGAAGATAAATATAGTGCCGTGCGCTTTAAAAATGGCGAAACTTTTTACTTAGGCGCAACATCATCACTTTTAAGTCCAAAATATCGTGAAGAAATAAAAGGCATTGAACAAACTTATATGAGTAGAGGACTACGTGTTTTAGTTTTAACAAGAAACAAAAAACGTAACAAAGAGCAAGCAATCAACGAAGGGGTTCCACTTGCTTTAATTGCCCTTGAGGATCATATTCGTGAGGAAGCAATCACGGCCATTAAATGGTTTGTCGAAAATGGCGTTAAAATTAAAATTATTTCCGGCGATGATCCAGGGACTGTCCAAGCAGTTGCATATCGCGCTGGAGTCTTTGGGGCCGAAAACGCAATCGATCTCTCCACACTAGACCGCGATGATGTTCGCCGAGTCGCCGATAGTTACACGGTATTTGGCCGTGTAAAACCAAATCAAAAAGAAGTTCTTGTCAGAAAACTCCAATCGCTTGGCCTCGTTGTTGGGATGATCGGCGACGGCGTTAATGATGTCCTCGCACTTAAGGCGGCTGACTGTTCAATTGCAATGGCAAATGGAAGTGGGGCAGCACGTAGTGTCAGTAATATTATTATCGAACAAAACTTTGATGCGCTTCCTTCAATTGTTGAGGAAGGTCGACGGGCAATTAATAACTTGCAAAGAACATGGTCATTATTCTTAGTTAAAACAACATTCACAATTATCATGTCACTAATGTTTCTTGTTGGTTCGATGCTCGCTCCAGTTGGAAATCAAGTTGCTTATCCATTCTTAACTAACCATTTGTATATCTGGGAATTCTTTACAATCGGAGTTGCCTCATTCTTCTTATCTTTACAGCCTAATAGCGCGAAGATTAAGGGGACGTTTATGAGTAACGTCGTTAAGAAGGCTTTGCCGGGTTCAATTGTAATGGTCCTCGCGGTATTTTCCTTCTTCATCATGCGTAACATTGAAACAATTCAACCAGGTAGTCTTCGTGTAACCGAATATGCCGCGATTACAATGAGTGTAATCACAATGATATTTATTAGCTTTGTTGTCTTGTTTAGAACGAGTTTACCACTTGATTTATATCGAGGAATTTTATTCATAGTCATTTTGCTCGGCGCAATGCTTGCGCTGTACTTGGCCGCATATTGGCGCGTTGATATATTCAAAATTGACTATCGAGATTTAAACACACGTAACATTATTGAATTAGTTGTGATAAATGTCTCAGCGATAATATTTTATTTTATCATCGACATTCAACTTGCAGATAAGAAGAAGAAAAAGAGGTAAATTATGTTAATTATTAATAAGAACGTCCAACAAGCACTTAAAAGCAAACAAGCCATAGTCGCGCTAGAATCCACGATTATATCGCATGGGATGCCGTATCCCACTAACGTTAAAGTCGCCCTTGAAGTTGAAAAAACGATTAACGATCATGGTGCAGTTGCTGCGACAATTGGAATTATTGATGGCGATATCATCGTCGGAATGAGTGCACAACAAATCGAAGAATTTGGCAAACGCCAAGGAATCGTTAAAGTCTCAGGCCGTGACTTAGCTTATGTTACATCGAGCAAACTATGGGGCTCAACGACTGTGGCGGCGACAATGATTATTGCTAAAATGGCCGGCATTGATGTTTTTGTCACAGGCGGTATTGGTGGAGTTCATCGCGGTGCGGAAACCACTTTTGATATTTCTAATGATCTAATTGAATTAAGTAAAACAAAGATGGTCGTCGTTTGTGCCGGGCCGAAAGCAATATTAGATGTCGAAAAAACTGTTGAATATCTTGAAACATTAGGTGTTCCTCTTGTTGGATATCAAACAGACAAATTACCATTATTTTATACCAGAACAAGTAATATCAATGTGCCTATTAGACTAGATACACCAAAAGAAATTGCACAACTATATATCGAACAAACGAGGATGAATCTTCCGCAAGCAATCCTTGTCACCAACCCAATTGAGGAACAAGATAGTGTTGATCATCATTTGATGGATAGTTGGATTAACAAAGCTTTATTAGAGGCCAAGCACCAAGGAATCAAAGGCAAAGACGAAACGCCATTCCTTTTAAAGGAAATTGTTAAATTATCTAAAGGAGAATCTTTAGAGGCCAATACCAAACTAATTATTAACAATGCCAAACTCGGCGCACAAATCGCTGCTAACCTCGCCAAGGACAAAGCATGAGAACAGAAGAAAGACTAGCGGACGCGCTTAAAAAACTGATGGCGACTGTTGCCCTCGATGATATAAGTGTAATGCGCCTTTCGAAGATGTGCGGAATTAAGCGGCAATCATTTTATTACCACTTTCGTAATACATATGATCTCTTAACCTGGGTTTTTCTAAATGAGAAAATCACACATCTAGAAAACGAAACTGATTACTCATTAGCAATAAGTCATGTTTTTGAATACGTCGAAGATAATTATAATCTCATCCAAAACACTGCGCAAAGCGCGGGTAAAGATTTATTGATTGAATTCTTCTTCAACACCTTTTATAACATCGAACTTAAACATATTGATAAGTTAGATATTGAAAATAGTATTAGCCTTGAAGACAGAAAATTTCTTGCGAGCTTTTATGGTTCGGGCTTTGCCAACATGATTATTCTTTGGCTTAGAGATCCTAACCAAGAAGATAAACAAATCATTATCGCCCGTGCTAAAAAGTATTTATCTGACTATATTGAACAAGCAATTTTAAAGGGGAGAAATCATGAATAACTTCGTTTTTCATTTAAGTACAAAACTTTATTTTGGCGACAACCAAGAACATAAAGTTGGCCAAATCATCAAAGAATACGGGTTTCATAAAGTGCTTATTCTTGGTGGCGAGAACAGTTTAATTAAAAGCGGTCTGCTAGCACTTGTTGAAGAAAAATTAACCGAAAACAAGATTAAATATCATATTTATAAGGGCATTACCCCTAATCCGGAAATCAAGTATGTGATTGAGGCTCTCGCGATTGCCAAAAAAGAAAAGATAGATTTTATCCTCGCGATTGGTGGCGGGTCCGTGATTGATGTCGCTAAAGTCGTCAGTGTCGCCTATTTTTATGATGGGCATCCACTTGATTTTAATAAACATCTCGTCGAACCAAAACAAGCCTTGCCGTTAGGAGTAATTTTGACGCACGCCGCAGCCGGTAGTGAGATGTCAACGAGTGCGGTCATTAGCGATAGTAAGAATAACTTTAAACAAGGGTTTAACTCTCCACTAAATCGACCACTCTTTGCGATTGAAAATCCGAAATACACACTAACATTATCACCATTTCAAACGGCAGTAGGAATTGTTGATATTATGATGCATACGCTCGAACGCTATTTTAACGAAAGTACTCCGGGCTTACTTAGTGATGCATTTGCCGAAGCTTTATTAAAAAATGTGATCGAGAATGCGAACCGTCTAAATCTAAACCCTAATGATTATGAAGCTCGAAGTAACATCATGTTAGCTAATAGTTTCTCACATAACGGAATAACCGGCCTCGGTAAACCACAAAGAATGCCCGTACATTTACTTGAACACGCCCTTAGTGCAGTTTTCCCAGAAATTGCGCATGGAGCAGGGCTCGCGGTTATTTTCCCGGCCTGGGCGCGTTATTACCAAAAGCTCGATGTCGCTAAATTTGCTCAATTTGCCCGTAATGTCTTTAGCATCACTGGTAAAGATAGCGAAGAAAATGGCCGACTAGCTATTATTGAACTAGAACAATTTTTCAAAAAACTGGGGCTGAAATTACATTTACGCGATTTTGCCGTTAAGGAAAGTGATTTAGAAAAGTTTGCCTTAATTGTTAGCCAAAACAAAAAAGTTGAAATCTACCATTATCTTAAGCCCTTAGACTTTAACGCGATACTTCAAATTTATAAGGATTGTTATTAGGAGGAATTTATGAAAAAAGAAGACTTTTATACCCTGATTGTCTATGCACTAATGTTTGTAATAGCATTATTTATTGGGCTGCGAATTGTCCAGCCCGCACTAAGTGATTTAGGCTACTATACGCTCGGCCAACAATATACCTATGCTTCAATTGTAATTGTGATTGGCATTATCTTTAATGTCTTCCTTTTTGAAGCTGGGCACGTAATTGGCGCTATCCTTGGCGGTTACCGCATTCTTTCGGTCAACGTAATGGGTTTATGCATTTATCGTACACAAGAAAAGTGGAAGTTCGGATTTAAGTCTTTTCAAGGATTAACCGGGGAAACCCGAATTCTTGCGAAAAAAGAATTAGCGAATCCACGCCTTCATTTATTTGGCCCTTCGCTTCTGGTCGTATTTGAATTTATTATCGCCTTAATTCTTTATCTATTCACGGCGAAAACGCAAATTATCCATCATAGCGCCTTAATTGTTGCGGGAATTGGCGTGCTTTTATTAGTTTATAATATTATGCCTTTTAAACTAGACACCTTGACGGATGGATATTACTTAGTGATGCTCTCCAAAAAAATCAACGTTGAAGCATACAATGAAATAATCAGGATTGAGTCACTCATTTATGAGAAAAAACCGATTGATGAAATCAAAGTGTTCGAGGACATTACGACGCTCACAAGTCGTGTTAATATGTATAAAATATATGATTACATCGATAAGGGCGATTATGAAAATAGTCTTAAACTTATTGATCTGATGATTATCAACAAAGATAATATTGAAGTTGAAATTAGCAGTCGCGCCTTTGCGCAAAAACTATATATTATCCTCTTAACCCAAAGCAAAGAAGAAGCAGATAAATTTTGGTTCGAAGTCATGAGTGGCAAAGAAAGAAAATTTGTTAGTAATGATATTTCAATGGAATCATTGAGAGCGTACTTACTTTATAACGGAATCGTCACCAAGAGTGAATCTGAATGCGAATTTGTAATTAATCGGGTTGCCAAAGCGCTGAAACTAGCAATGGATACTCATCGCAAGGAAATCGAAATAAAGTTATTTCTCGAGACACTTGCAATTGTTAAGGCCAATAATCCTCATTGGCAACTAAGTGAGCCAATCGTCAAGAAATAGAAATTTAAAAAACGGCGTCAGGATTTAATTCCTACGCCGTTTTATATTTAAGTGGTCCTTTATTTTTGGTCTTTTTTAAGAGCGTCTCTAATCTCGGTTAATAAAACGATTTCCGCACTCGGGGCTGGTTCTTCAACTGGAACTGGAACTGGAGCTTCGGCTTCTTTTAAGGTTCTTGCTTTGAGGTTTTCTTTCGCCTCGTTGAGTTTCATAAGGACTCTAATGATAAGAAAGAGGACAAAAGCAATAAGAACAAAGTCAATTACGGCTTGGATGAAGTTACCATAATATAGAGCATGTTCGGCAGTCACAACGACGCCACCTTCAATAACGGCGGGTTTGAAAACATATTTCCACTCACCAATTGATTTACCGCCAAGTAGTCCAATAATAGGCATCAATAAATCGTTAACTAAACTTTTAACGATTGCCGTAAAGGCAGACCCAATAATTAAACCAACGGCGAGATCTAAGATATTACCACGGGTAATAAAGGCTTTAAAATCTGTAAAAAATTTCTTCATAAAGTTCTCCTTTTAATTATTATAGCAGTTAAATTTGCATCTATAAATACCTAAAGAGAGAAGACAACTGTATTTTAACTAAATTTTTAAGTATAATATATAGATAAACTGACGCTGGAGGTATTAATGGCCAAAATTAAAATTGTGACCGACACGACCGCTGACCTAACCAAGGAGTTATACGGACGTCTTGACTGTGAAGTTTTACCACTTCATGTGACGATTAACGAAAAAACATTTCTTGATACGGTAGAAATAACGACTGAAGAGCTATATAAACTCATGGATGAAACAAAGCAACTGCCAAAAACGAGTGCAGTAAATCCTGAGGTTTTTTTACAAACTTTTAAACAAATTAAGGCCGATGGATATGATGGAGTAATTGTAACTGGAATCGGTTCTAATATGTCTTCAACGATGCAAAGTGCTAAAATTGCTGCGGAATTGATGGAAGATTTTCCAATTCGGATTGTAGACTCATTATCATTATCTTCAGGAACTGGTTTATTAATTCTAAATGGTCGCAAACATTTAGATGAAGGCCACACGCTTGATGAGACTGCGGACTATATGGGTTCGCTAGTTCCTAAAGTTAGAGCACAATTCATTGTTGAAAGCCTTGATATTATTTATATGGGTGGCCGCATAAGTGGGGCCAAGTACATTTTTGGCAAAATGCTCAAAGCTCATCCTTTTATCCAAATGAATGATGCTAAGCTTATCGTTGCCGATACCCCTAAAGGGAAAATAACCCGAGCCCTAGATCGGCTTTTTGATGTTTTTTTGCAAGATCTTAAAGCCGGAATTGATGTTAATAACGTTTTTATTACTCATAGCATGGCACCTGATTATGTAAAATATTACTTAGATAAATTGAAGAAGCACGTTCCCGAAAAAAATATTCATATCACTGAAGCAGGGGCGGTAATTTCCGCCCACTGTGGTCCGGGAACAATCGGAATTCTCTATATTAGAAAATAAAAAACGCCTCATTGTAAATTAATACAGTGAGGCATTTTATTTTGTATAGAGTGTAATTATTCGCCGGAAACAGCGAGTTTTTTTACAAGGATGCTGGAAGTTGTGTAAGAAGAGAGTTGTAACTCGTTTTCATTAGCAACAGCTTTAACATCAAGGAATAGTTTTTGAAGATTGCCAGCAATCGTCACAAGATTAACTGGTTCGGCAAACTTGCCATCTCTAATCATGAAACCACTTGCTTGTAAAGAGAAGTCTCCGCTTGTTGGATTGAGACCGGAGTGAAGGCCTTGAACCTCGGTAAGGTAGAAGCCCTCTTTGATATCCTTCATCAATTCTTCGCTCGATTTACGGCCTGGTTTGAGCACGATATTGCTAATACTGATACCAATTTTTCCACCGCTATTTGAGCCGTTGGCCGTTGTCGAAACCCCGGCTTTTGCGGCGGTACTTAAGTTGTGGAAGAAAGTTTTTAAGACACCTTTTTCAATGACAGGTTTATTAAATTTGGCGACACCTTCACCGTCAAAATACGTATAGAAGATATTTTTTGTCAGGGGAGCATCGAGAACAGTAATTTTCGAACTTGCAACCTTGGTCCCAAGTTTATCAATAAATAATGATGATTTCTTTTGAACACGTTCCGCGTTTGCACTGCCTAAGTAGGCTGCAAGGAGTGAAGAAGTAACTTTAGGGTTAATTAAAGTTGGATATTTTCCGCTCTTACAAGGTTTGCCCCCTAGTTTAGATAATCCATCTTCGGCGACTTGTTTAACAAATAAATCAATATCAAGCGCGTCCGGATCATTGAATAAGGCAACTTTATAACCAGTCTTAACTTCTTCGCCTTCTTTAATAACGACAGAAGCATAGTAGTAGAAGTGGTTGTCACTTTCCTTTAGTTTAAGGCCAAATGAGTTATAAAGTTCAAGTTGGCTTTCACTTTCAGAATAACTAGCAGCATCAACATCGCTAATACGTGAGTCGTAGGCTTTCAGTTTCTTTTCAATAATAAAGAGATTTTGGAGTTTGGCTTCCTCACTCAATGCGGTGATCTTTTTATTAAACATGTTACGCTTTTTATATTTTTCACTGCCCTTAAAAATGATTGCAACATCGTCAGATTCACTATTACTAGCGCTGATGATAATTTGTTTAACAAGATATTCTGGAGTTTTGGCATCGTCTTTTTCACTAACGGCAAAACCCATTTTGCCGTTAAGAATTCCTCTCGCGTAAATTACACGGGAATCAGCAATGCTATAGTTTTCAACTTCAGCTTGGTAGACGTTCATATCAATACTAGTATCTTTACTAATTACAACTTCACAAGATTCTAGTCCATGAAGTTTGGCTAATTCAAAAAACTTTGCAGTTTTCATTTAAGTTTTCCTCCTTGCCCACCAACAGTAATGGCACTGACGCGAAGGGTTGGTTGACCAACATCAGTTGGGATTGAACCACTTGCAGCTCCGCACATTCCTTGGGCTCTTTCTAAATCATTGGCAATCATATCAATTTTTGTGAGAATTTCGGCACCATTACCAATTAAGGTCGCGCCTTTAACAAGTTCACACACTTTACCATTACGAATGATATAGGCTTCATCAGCGGCAAAGTTAAAGTCACCTGTTGTGGGGTTAACAGAACCACCACCGAGTTTTTTAGCGTATAGGCCTAGTTTGACTGAGCCGATTACTTCATCTTTACTATGTTTGCCAGCGGCGATGTAGGTGTTGGACATCCGGCTTGTCGTTTCATATTTATATGATTCACGACGTCCGGCTCCGGTCGATTCTCTATTCATTCTCCGACCATTAAATCGGTCGATTAAGTAGTTTTGTAAAACGCCATCTTTGATCAGAACGTTATGTTGGGTTGCGACACCTTCATCATCGATGTTGTTAGAACCCCAAGCGTTGGGAATTGTTCCATCATCAATGGCGGTAACTGATTCGTGGGCAACTTTTTGACCGAGTTTTCCGGCAAATGGGGAAAGGCCTTTACTAACGGCGCTAGCTTCTAGAGGGTGGCCACAAGCTTCATGGAAAATTACACCTCCAAAACCATTACCAATTACGACTGGCATCACGCCACTTGGACAATCTTTGGCGCTTAACTTACGAACGGCAAGGTCCGCAACATCACGAGCTTCTTGCTCAATATCAAGACCTTCAACAAAGTCAAAGCCAGCATGAGCGCCAGGCCCAGTAAAACCAGTTTCAAATGCGCCAGGTTGCATTGCAATTGCTTGTAAAACAAAACGGACTCTTTCTTGACTGTCTTGGAAATGTTTGCCGTCACTATTAAAAATTTCAATATTACGGTCACTCATAATTAGAACTGCGATTGTTCTAACAATGCGGGTATCAAATTCACGCATGACAGCATCGCCTTTTTTGAGTAGGTCAATTTTCTTTTTAGTTTCAACGCTGCTCAAAGGTGTAGAAACCTTATGTTTATTGTTGAATTTAACTTTTTCTATTTCGGTCACAAAAATTTCTTGTGCGCCTGAAAAAGAGGCAGATAGTTGGGTTGCAAGTTTAACTAGACCCTTTAAAGAAAGGTCATTAGTATAACCATAGACACTTTGTAGTTTTTTAAGAATTCTAACTCCGGCACCATAGCTAACGGCAGAACTGGGAGGTTGCGTTTTTCCAGAATCGACATTTAAGTTATTACTATATGTCTCTTCGAGGAATATTTCTGCAAAATCACCACCAGTTGCTAGTGCGGCATTAAGAACTTGAACAGCAACTTTTTTAGTAATCATTGTATATTTCTCCTTATTATCATTGAAATTATATCACGATACACGAATTTTCGACATTTAAAGCGCTTACTTTAGTATAATAAAACCATGATTAACTTAGAGTCACTTGAAAAAACGATTGATAACTTTGCATATCAAAAAATGCTTTTTAAGAATGAAGATTTTGCTTACATTCTTAACAGGGAAAAAATCACCTCAAGATTCAATGACTTTTTAACAAGAGCTTACTACCAAAGGCAAAAATTAGTTAAGGAAGGGTTTATTGGTGTTTGCTATACAGTTAGAGTTGCCTATAGTGAGGGTAAGGATAAAAATCATGTGACCTTAGCACTTTTTGCCCCCAACCGAGCTTTAATGGTCGACGAAAAGTTTTTCGTAAGAATCATCAAAAACATTGAAGCGTTAAACCAGAAGAAGAATAAAAAATATAGCGAGAAGAAGTTTCTAAATTACTTTAATTCAAGCGAAGCCCGACCACGGTACTATAAAATTGATGAATCGTTAACGGAAGGCAAAAGAGTATATCTTACTTACATTGAACTTATCCCACATTTAAACCCGCACTTCCAACCACAATTAAACTACGTAATATACGCTCCGTTAGTGAGCAAAGAACTGATATACCTCCCCGAAAGATATATCAAGATATAGGAAAAGGACCATTGCTGGTCCTTTATTTTTGAAAACTAGTTCTAATCTAGAAGTTTTGTGACTCTTCGATTAATGGATAGGTATCTAAATCAGTTGGAAGTGTAATTGTGACATTACCGTTAATTTCCATTGCAAACGCAACGAGAGTATCGATATGGACAACTGTTTTCCCAGTAAAAACGTCAACATATTCATAGTCAACATAATCAGACTCATAATTTTCGATTGTGAGGATAACGGCGACATCAACATCTAGACGGTTGAGATAACCAAGTTTAGAAACACCAACAACGATTTTAGCGCTGTTGATTTTGACCAATTTAGCAAGCTCGGTCATTCCTTCTTGACGGAAGGCTTCGATTTCACTTGTGGTCATTTCCGAATTTTCGAAAGTTGCGGCGGCGACAATAATATCAACGATATCCTCGAGGGTAATCGTGTATGTTACGACAAGGTCGCCATTTGTTTCTTTAGCGGAAACGGTTTCGACTTCCATTAGCATTGTTTCTAACATGCCGGTCATTTCTTCAAATTCCGCACTTGTTAATTCGGTTGTTGGAACGGGAAGAGCTTCTAAGTCAAGCATTCCTTCAACGTTAACTTTGCCTTTAAGGTTTGCTTCCTCCATGCCAAGCAGTTCACCAACGCCAGTAGCGTTGAGGTAGAGCCACATCTCACTGAGATAAGCGCTTGCAGTTACTGATTCATTAAATACTTCCTCATCATCCTCGACAAGCTTTAGGCTCGCTGTCGCAACGAGGGAGGCCGCCATCGTCTCTTTACCTAAGTCTTTCGCTTTAAGATCAAGAGTGGCGCTAGATTCTAAACTCATCTCGTTTAGTAAAGTATCCTCGGCGTCAAAGTTTGCGACTGTCAGATCTAAATCTCCACTTAAACTCATCGTTAATGAATTTAGTGTTCCGCTGAGGGCTGTTTGCCCCATTGCGCGAGCGACTCTTTCATTAGCAACCGCAACAGCAACTGTCGCAGTGGAACTTGGATTACAGCCAGCAAGGACAAGGCCTAGG